>OFEY01000207.1_pt1 | contig 62107 bp, 63 predicted proteins | sample 1521251 | NCBI WGS metagenome assembly OFEY01 (sample SAMEA3504100, study PRJEB24116) | mouse gut metagenome | biome: mouse gut; feature: mouse-associated habitat; material: faeces | place: Denmark | collected 2011
GGCAGGCCAGGGGCGCAGAAAGAGGTTTCTATTTGTAAATTTAAATGTTATAATATGGAAAGATATATTTTGATAACGAAAGAAATTCTGGAGGGGAGAAAATGATGCATAAATGCAGGAGACTTAAGAAAATATTATCAATGGTATTAAGCATGATTTTAATTGTCGGATTGGCGGGGGTAATGCCAATCAGGGCAATAGCAGAAGAAGATATACATATAAATGTGGAGGAAGTAAAGACGTCAGAAAATAATGGAATATCGTCAGGCGGCGATGAAATGCTGCCGGATAGCAGTGACACACAGACTGGAACCGGCGGAGTATCAGGAAATGAGTTAATTTCAAATGAAGAAAATGGAGATGAAGAAGGAGAAGAAATAATATCTCAGGATGCTGATGAAGAATATTTTCAGATTAATTTTTACAGTGACGGCATCTTGCAGGAAACCTGTGAAGTAAAAGCAGGAGAGAAATTATCTCAGTTTCCGGAACTTGTAAAAGAAGGTTATGCTTTTATCGGATGGACAATTGCAGAGGAAAATGGCGAAGATTTTGATTTGGATGCAGCAATTACTCAGACAATGGATTTGTATGCAAAATGGGAACCTGCTACAGAAGAAGCAGTGCTGTTTCTGGCTGATGCCGCACCTGCAGCGGCGCAGGAGGCTTCATATAGCACAGATGGTGGAAGTACGTGGAGTGAGGGAACCTTTGCAGAAGCGGTGGATGCCTGCCGGAGTGCTGGTCAATCGTCTGAAATCAGACTGCAGCAGGATATTATTCTGACCGGAACTAATTGGGATGGCAATCATTACCTTGCAGGGGATCATGATATTACAGTAGATGGACAGGGATATAAAATTATTCGGGGGAGTGCAGATGCAGGCGGCAGTACGCATGTGATGCTGAGAATTAACAGGCCATGTACGGTTACTCTGAAAAATATAATAATAGATGGAGGAGCTGCTTGGAGCAGCAGCGATCCCACAACACGTACTAATCTGGGAATAACTATTACAAGTGGAGGTTCATTGGTTTACGTAAGTAATGGCGGAAAGCTGGTTCTGGAAGCAGGTGCAGTTTTGGAGAATAATCATTTGGATCGTTCTGGAGGGGCAGGCGTTAGACTGGAGGGCAATAGCAGTTTCATTATGAAAAGCGGCGCTGAAATCCGAAACAATACTGCTTTTACAGGTGCGGCAGTTGTTCTTGAAAATGCCAGTTTTCAAATGGAAGGCGGAAGTATACATGGTAATTATGCAAGAAGTTCTTATGCTGTGTATGTAGGAGAAGGAAACTTTATTATGGAAGGCGGAAACATTACTGGAAATGGAACTGATGGCGGTTCAGCCATACAGATTGGTTCAGGAATGGAAGCAGGTAATGTTCAAATAAAAGGCGGCAGTATTTCAAACAATATAATGACTAATACAGGCGGTTATGGCAACCCTATAATGAATGGGCAGAAGGGCTCTTTGCTTATGTCAGGGGGAGAGATTTCAGGAGGTTCTTATGGCGGAGTCTACATTTCGCCAAACTGTACAATGGAGATGTCGGGAGGCCGTATTACAAATAATGTTAGAGGCGGTGTTTCGATTGGGGGAGAATTTAAGGTGTCAGGAAATCCTGTTATTACTGGAAATGTAGTAAGGAATGGCATAGCAGAGAATGTAGGACTAATTGATGAAGCGAAAATTATTCTTTCAGGGCCCCTGACACAGGGAGCATCTATTGGCGTGGTAAAAGGAGTCCTTGACAAGGATGGCATTTTCACATCAGGCTGGTCTGACAAGATGGGCGAGGCGGCTAATCCGGCGGATTATTTCAGCAGCGACACAGGAAAATATATTGTAGTAAAGGATGAGACAACTGGTGAGGCAAAGTTTGTAGACCATGTACATTCTTATGGAACAGACTGGAAATGGGATGACACAGATCATTGGCATGAATGTGACTGTGGTGCAAAGGCCGATCAGGCGCCCCACACAGAGGATGGAGGAAGCATAAGGAAACAGCCTACAGAGACGGAAGCAGGTGAAAAAGTTTATAAATGCACCACATGTGGACATGAGCGGATCGAAATTCTTACGGCTGCCGGAGGCGGTAGTGGGGATGACAAGGACGATAGTGGAGGTGATAAAGGCGATAGCGGGGATAACCAGGACGGAAATGGAGGAAATCAGGACAGCAGTGAGGGAGGTCCCAGCAACGGTGCAGAAAATCAGGGTGGTAGTGATAGTGAAGCAGGCGGTGGAAACACCAACGTTCAGATGAATGAAAATACACAGGCAGGAGATGCAGTAGTAGAAGTAAAAGCTGTAAATGAAAGTGCTCCGGCAAGTTTACAGACCAGTGAAGAAAATACGGATCAGAAAGAGACATCCGGTACAGAGCCGAAAACAGGGGAGAATATGGCAGTGGAAGTGTATGCGACTGTAGCCATGATTGCAGGGCTGATGTATTTGTTATCCTATTTTGATTCTGAAAAGTGCGGCATGACGGAGGCTGAAAAACGGGAACTGCTTACCAGGATTATTAAGTGGAGCAGAAAAGGCGGATGGTTCCGTATCGGATTGGCACTTGCAGCAATATTCCTGCTTTTGGTATACTATCACAGTATAGGAAAAAAGACAGCAGGGTGGAAAGAGGTTTATGGAGAGTAAAAGAAGAAACCGATTGATACGATTGATTCGAATGGTGCTTCTGATAATTATGATAGTATGCCTGATTCAAATTGGTCGGGCATACTATTTGTCATTGCAGCACAGAGCACAGCAAAAAGAACTGGAGGAATTTTCAGAAGCAGCTAAAGCGGCAGAACCGGTACAGACAAGGGAAACAGATCAGCCGCTGAAAGAAGAATTAAGTATGGATGAGACAGCGCAGGAGAAAAAAGAGCCTGCACTGCTGGCACAATATGCTGCATTGTATGAAATGAATAAGGATATGATAGGGTGGCTTAATGCAGAAGGAACCCGGATAGATTACCCTGTTGTGCGGAGCATGGATCAGGAATACTATCTGCATCACAATTTTTATGGAGATGAGGATAAATATGGCTGTCTGTTTGTAAAAGATATCGCAGACGTGGATACGCCGGGAACCAATTTCATTATATACGGGCATAATATGAAGGATGGCGCCATGTTCGGGGAACTTGATCTTTATCAAAAAGAAGCGTTCTGGAAGGAGCATCCGTTCTTTTCTTTTTATACTCTTTATGAAGAGCGCACTTATGAAATTGTAGCAGTATTTTTTTCACAGATATATGAAAAGGATGAAGAAGTCTTTAAGTATTATGAATTTTATGAAGCGAAGACGCCGGAAGAATTTATGACATTTTATGAAAATATAAAGAAATTATCTTTGTATGACACAAAGGTGGAAGCGTCCTATGGAGATACTTTTGTGACATTATCCACCTGTGCGTATCATGTGGAGGATGGAAGATTTGTTGTGGTAGCTAAGAGGCGGAGCTAGGAAAGATTCGGAAATTATCCTGATAGGGGAAAGGAGCCTGAAAAATGGAGCTTATGCAGAAGAAAAATCTGGTGAATGCAGTGGAGAGGGTGCTTCACGTAAAGGGAAATTATTCAGGGGGAATCCTTGAAATGACATTGGTGGTTGACTGCGGACTGCCTGAGGAATATGTGCGCGGGATGACGGCGGATATTGCATTTGTGCTGCGTTCCCACAGTGAAGTGTTCCGAAATGTAAGGATGAATCTTCTTTATTGGATGAGTGAGGAGAAAATGGAAAACAGGGTGGTGCCTTTTTCTTTTCTGCAGATGAGCAAATGTTTTGAGGATTATGAGGAACAGGAAAAGGAAAAATCTCTGGATATGCTTTCTGGAAAATTAAAGCTTTATCATGCCAGATCAAAGCTGATTTTGGTGCTCGCCGGAAAGAAGCCTGTTATAAGGGACAGAGAAGTTTTAAGACAGAACATGTATCCATTTTTGGGCAAAAAAAGTCTTTTTCTTTTTCAAGAAGATAACACCTTTAATTGGATAAGAGGAGGGGAATTGTAGCGAAAGCCTTTAGGTAGATAACAGGTAGAAAGGACAGATCAACATGGTAGAAAACCTTGAGTACTATAAAGTATTTTACTTTGCTGCAAAATATGGGAGTCTGACAACTGCTGCCGTAGAACTTTCCATTTCCCAGCCGGCAGTGAGCCAGGCGCTGAAACAGCTTGAAAATGGACTTGGTGTAAAGCTGTTTGTAAGAGCGTCAAAGGGAATTAAATTAACACCGGAGGGTGGAGTTTTATACGAACATGTTAAGGCGGGGTATGAGCAGATGGAGTTAGGGGAGAAGAAGCTTTCTTCCATGTTGCAGCTTGACTTTGGAGAACTGAAAATTGGAGCAAGCGATATGACGCTTAAATATTATCTGCTGCCTCTTTTGGAAAGCTTTCACGAGAAATTTCCAGGCATAAAGGTGACTGTTACCAATGCACCTACACCTGCCACGTTAAATTTACTGAAGGAGCGGAAAATTGATTTTGGCGTAATTAGTACGCCTATAGACAAAGCACAGGAATTTGATATAATACCGGTAAAGGAAATAGAAGACGTTTTTGTGGCAGGGAGAAAATTTATTCAGTATAAAAATCATATGCTGGATTTTCAGGAATTGGAAAAGTTGCCGATTATTTCTCTGGAGGGAAATACCAGTACAAAAAGTTACATGGATGCGTTCCTTAAAAAAAATAACGTGGAGTTACATCCGGAGTTTGAGCTTGCTACAAGTGACATGATCGTACAGTTTGCATTGCGCAGTTTAGGTGTAGGATGTGTGGTCAGGGATTTTGCGGCAGATTACCTGGAAAATGGAAGGTTGTTTGAACTTCGTTTTAACAAGATTATTCCTAAAAGACAGATTTGTGTGGCAGCTGATACGAAAACAGCGCTTTCGCGGGCCGCAGAGGAGTTTTTAAGTATGGTAAAAAAGAAAGAAAGCAGGGGATTAGATAATGATTAAAAATATTGTGTTTGATATTGGAAATGTACTGGCAGGGTTTGCGTGGGAAGATTTTTACCGTAGTTTTGGCTATTCGGAGGAAATATTTGAGAAACTGGCGGATGCTACTGTGAGAAGCCCTTTCTGGAATGAAATGGACAGGGGAAAGCTTTCTGATGAGGAATTACTTGAAGGATTTATTAAAAATGATTCTTCCATAGAGAAAGAAATTAGGGAAGTATTTGAAAATGTGGAGGAGATTATACAGCGTTTTGACTATGCAATTCCCTGGATAAGAGAACTGAAGGAAAAGGGATACCATATTTATGTGATTTCTAATTTTTCCCGAAAGGCGCATGTGGAGTGCATTAAGGCGCTTGACTTTTTGGAGGAGATTGATGGAGAAATTTTATCCTATCAGGTTAAGCTGATCAAACCATCACCTGAGATCTATCAGCTTTTATGCAGTAAATATAATTTGAAAGCGGAAGAATGTGTTTTCATTGACGACCTTCCCAAGAATGTGGAAGCAGCCCGAAAGGAAGGGATGAAGGGGCTGATATTTGAATCTTTGGATCAGGCAAAGAGAGAACTTGAAGAAATTTTATCCGATAAATAAACTAAGGATGCCGCAAGGTGAGGCAGTCTTATAGAACAGGAAAAAAGCGGGAGAGGTTACTCATCCTGCTTTTTGTCATTCTGTTCAGGAAAGATTTCTGCGATAGTGGAGCGCTGTGTCAACCTTCCATAAAGCCAGATATAAATCCAAAGTAAAATGGGAAGTCCTACAGTAGCAATCAGACAGGCGGCAAAGAGCTTGTCTGAACCAGGGAAGTCCAAAAGAGAGACAACCAAAGTTGCCACATATAAAAGAACTAATAATATGATACAAATGATAGCTGCAATTTGTTTTGGTTTACGTTTCATGAAATGCTCCTTTTTCTGACTGACAGGAATTATTATAGTTTAATATGCTCTTTGATAGCATCAAAGCTTTCTTTGCTGATGTCGTGTTCGATTCTGCATGCATCCTGAGCTGCAATCTTTTCATCAACTCCAAGGCTGATGAGCCATTTCGTAAGAAATTGATGGCGCTCGTAGATCATTTCTGCAATTTCCCTGCCGGAAGAAGTAAGGTAAATAAAGCCTTCCTTAGTGACAGTAATATGGTTTTTTTCACGTAAATTTTTCATGGCAACACTGACACTGGGTTTTTTGAAGCCTAATTCCTCTGCAACATCAACGGAGCGTACGACCGGACGGATTTTGCTTAATATCAAAATGGTTTCGAGATAATTTTCGGCTGATTCGTTAGTATGCATGGTGCCTTCCTTGTACTAAATGTGAATATTTTTCTATAATCCAGATACTTAAATATAATATAACATATTTTATCATAAAAATAATAGTAATAAAATATTAAAAAAGTGTAAATAGTTATTAATGACTAACTATCAATAGCATATACTAACTAATCGGAAAGAAGGTGATGGAATGCCCATGACAATGGCAAAAGAAGGAGTGTAAAATCCCTGCAGTGTGGATGTGACTGTAAAAATTGCGGCGGATGTGGAAATATAAGATGTTAGCGAAGTTTGAATTTGAAATATAAATAGGATAAATTTCCTATTTAAAAGTAAGGGAAATAGGACAATTCTACACTATGTGTAATTGAAGTTTTTACCATATTATGTTAAAATTTTAAATATGGTAACATAAATGGTCGACTGTCAGAGGTGCCAATATGGGAGAAAATTTTCAGAGTGTTCTATTTAAACAATTTCAGGATGTAATCAATACTTTTAACCCATGTATCGATGATTATTTATATATCATGGATATCAAAAATGACTATTATTATTTATCTCCAAATGCCTTAGAATGTTTTAATGTTCCCACAAATCCATTTACTGATGTTATGGAAAATTTGAAAAAAATGATCCATCCGGATGATGTGGAGCTTTTAGTGGATGATATCAATCAGCTTTTAAACAAAGAAAAAGATTTTCATAATCTGCAGTATCGCTGGATCGATAAGGAAGGGAGGCCTGTATGGATTAATTGCAGGGGACGTGTTCTTATGGATGAGGACGGGGAACCGGAATTTATGATCGGCTGTGTGAATGAGATTGGAAGCAGGCAGAAGGCAGACAATGTGAGCGGACTTCTTCGTGAGTTTAGTCTGCGTAATGAACTGACAGCGCAGAAGGACAAGTCTCTTAATGGTTTTCTGTTAAGGCTTGGAATTGATAATTTTAAAGAAATCAATGAAAATAAGGGAATGGATTATGGAGATATGGTTCTGCAGAAAACAGCAGAATGTATCAAGGCGGTTATTTCTTCTGACCAGACGCTTTACCGGGTTGTTGCTGATGAATTTGCTGTTGTGGATATGAATGGCAGAGACATTGAAGATGCCCAGAAAATGTACAGTGAAATTCAAAATAAAATAAAACATTTTATAAAAAGTAATGGTTATGAGGTATTTTTTACAATATCCGCAGGAATTTTAGATTTTAGCGTATTGAAAGATCAGGAATACAATAACCTGATGAAACTGTCTGAGTTTGCTTTAAATGAAGCAAAGAGCAACGGAAAGAATAAATGCTATATTTATGATAGTGCTGACTATGCGTCGTTTATACGTAAAAGAGAATTGATTCATATTATGCGGCAGTCAGTAAATAATAACTTTAAGGGATTTAAGGCATATTTTCAACCCATCATGGATATTAACAAACAGTGCCTTTTCAGTGCAGAAACTTTGCTTCGGTTTTGTACGGAAGAGACCGGCATGATTTCTCCGGCAGAATTTATTCCACTTTTAGAGGAAAGCAACCTGATTATACCTGTAGGAAGATGGGTGCTGTATCAGGCAATGGAAGCCTGTAGTCAGATACAGAAAACGATACCGGATTTTAAAGTGTCGGTGAATCTTTCCTATATTCAGGTGCTGCGCAGTGATGTGCTGAATGATATTTTGGAGGGAATTCAAAAGTATCAGTTAAAAGAAGGAAGTATTTACATTGAATTAACAGAAAGCGGATTTTTGGAATCAAATTCATATTTTATCAATTTCTGTGAAGGATTAAAAGCAAATGGTATACCTTTGGCATTAGATGATTTTGGCACAGGGTATTCTAATTTCCATTATTTATACAATCTTAATCCAAGCACCATAAAGATTGACAGATCCTTTACCTTAAAGGCATTAAAAAGCTCCTATGAGTATTCCTTATTAAGACATATGGTGGATATGACGCATGATATTGACTTAAAGCTTTGTATAGAAGGAATTGAGACTATACAGGAATTAAATAAAATAAGTGAAATGGGGCCGGATTATATTCAGGGATTTTATTTCGGCAAGCCAAGTCCGCTGGATGTATTTATAGAAGAATTTGTGGATAAAAATAAATAGCAGTTAGAAAAGAAAAAGAGTGAAAACAAGCCTGTCTTTGATATATCAGACAGGCTTATTTATTATTTTTAATTTGTTCTAAAGTATCATCAAATATTGTGTATTCTGCCAAGAAGGCAATTTTTATTAAAACAGACTGCCCTGTAAGATGATATAATAAAAATGTTTTAAGGAAGATGGATGAAATGAAGAGCAGAAGGAGCAGGTTTGTATGGGTAAAAAAACAGTGACAGAGCAGGTGCTTTCTTATATTGAAAGTAATTTAGACAAAGAGCTGACCTTGGAGAAAATAGCGAAGGAACTGAATTATTCAAAATTTTATTTAGCAAGGCAGTTTAAAAGAAATATTGGAGTTACCTTGCATAAATATATTCAGAGCAGGCGTCTTACCGAAGCAGCAGGAAAACTGGCGGAAAGCGGAAAGCCTATCATAGAGATCGCATTCGAAGCAGGATACGGCTCACAACAGGCATTTACCAAGGCTTTTTGTAAGGAATTTATGTGTACGCCGCAGAAATATAGAAAAATCGGCAAAGTTGTGCAGAGACGGAATAAAACCGGCATGAATCTGAATCGCATAGAAAAATCAAACCTGTATCTGTTTGTAGAAGGCAGGGCAGCAGCATGAGTGTATTGCCTTATGTAGTTGAGCAGACAAGTACAGGAGAAAGAAGTTATGATATTTATTCAAGGCTTCTTTCTGACAGAATTGTGTTTTTAAGAGAAGAGGTTAGTGATGTGACTGCCGGCATTATTATTGCACAAATGCTTTTTTTGGAAGCACAGGATCCTGAAAAAGATATTCAGTTTTATATAAACAGTCCGGGAGGTTCTATTTCAGCAGGCCTGGCAATTTATGATACCATGCAGTTCATTAAGTGTGATGTTTCTACAATATGTCTTGGCATGGCAGCCAGCTTTGGAGCTTTTTTACTGGCAGGGGGAAAGAAAGGAAAACGTATGGCGCTGCCAAATGCGGAGATCATGATTCATCAGCCGGCAATTCACGGGAATGGTGTGCAGGGGCAGGCCACAGATATAAAAATTGTATCAGACCATATTCAACAAAGTAAAAAAAGACTGAATCGTATTCTGGCTGAAAATACAGGGAAAACAGAAGAAGAGATAGAAGCCGCTACGCAAAGAGACAATTATTTAACAGCCGAAGAAGCATTAAAATTTGGATTAATAGATAAAATTCTAAAAGAAAGAAACATCAGCCCATAATATTCTATGGGTTGGTGTTTCTTTCTTTATCAGAGTCTGGTATAGTGTAGGTTAACAGGAGGAAGGCAGATGATGGCAATACGGGAAAATCAAAGTGCACCTGATTTGTCAGGTGGAGAGACGATCGAATCTATGACGCTTCGCGGGGATGTAATTACATATTGCCTTAAATTAAAAGAGGTGTATGAGGACTATCCTTTTCACGATCCTAATTGGTGTGTAATCCGGCATAAAAAAAGCCGGAAGGTGTTTGCATGGATTTTTGATAAGGATGGTCATGTTTGGATTAATTTAAAGTGTGATCCCCAGTGGCGTGATTTCTGGCGGCAGACCTTTCCTTCCGTGATACCTGCATATCATTTAAACAAAGAGCATTGGAATTCTGTGATACTGGATGGAACTGTGCCGGATGAGGAAATTAAACGAATGATTCTTGAAAGCTATGACCTGACAGGGTGACATTGAACTGGTTCCATCAAAGATTATTAAAAGAAAAATTAACGGAGGTTATGCAAATGACATTTAACGTAAACAGTACATTTATGTACATTTTGGCAATATGCGTTATTCTTTTTGTGCTGGCGCAGTCTTTTTTCTTTTTGATCAGGGCTTACAAAAGGGGAAAAGAACTGGGAATGGAAAGTAGCAGATTAAAAAAGACGATTATTTCCACATCGGTTTTTACCATTGCTCCAGCGATATCTATTTTAATTGGCGTTGTGACTTTGGCAAAGTTTTTGGGAATTCCGCTGCCCTGGATTCGGATGAGTGTAATCGGTGCGATCACCTATGAACTTCCGGCAGCAACTTCCACAGCCAATGCATTGGGGATTTCACTGTCACAGACAATAACGGATGCGGGAACTTTTTCAGCAATTGCATGGGTTATGACGCTTGGGATACTGCCAAGCATTATTCTTCCGCCGATTCTCATGAAAAAGATTCAGGGAGGAATGGTGAAAATCAAAACAAAGGACAGCAAGTGGGGAGATCTGTTTTTAACGTCTATGTTTCTTGGGATGATTTCCGCTTTTCTTGGCATGGTATTTGCAGATGTGCGAAGAGGAGTTGCAGGATGGATTCCTGTTTTTGTGTTGCTGGTGTCTGCCGCAATTATGAGTGTGTGCGGATTACTGATTAAAAAATGTAATATGAAATGGCTGGAAACCTATGCTCTTGCAATCAGCATGGTGGGAGCAATGATCTTTGCGGTACTGATTACAACGGTGATTCTCAGTTAGGAAGGAGCTGCATAATGAATAATTATATGAAAAAAACCGATAAATACGGAAAAATATGGATTTGGACAGCGGTAGTAGTGGTGCTAATGGTACCTGTGGCTATCTGCTTGTATTATAATGCATGGCCTCAGGGGACAGCAGTATTAAAGGGACTATTGGGAGTTGCGCCGATTTATTGGACGGTAGGTGTCATTGAGGTAATCACCTATACACCTATGCTTGGAACAGGAGGAACTTACCTTGCTTTTGTTACAGGAAATCTTACAAGCCTAAAGGCTCCAAGCGCGTTAAATGCAATGGAAAATGCCCAGGTGAAGCCGGGAACGGAAGAGGGGGAAGTAATATCAACTATTGCCATTGCTGTCTGCTCGATTGTGACTACATTGGTGCTGGTAATTGGAGTATGTGTGCTTACACTGATTACCCCAATTTTAAATTCGCCGGTTTTGGCACCTGCGTTTGACAATATTCTGCCTGCCTTGTTTGGAGGTCTTGCAGTGGTGTATGTAAGTAAAAACTGGAAATTGGCAATTTCACCTCTTATTTTTATGGCGGCATTATTTCTGGCAGTACCTTCCCTTGCCAGTTCAGTAGGCGTTTTAGTACCGGTAGGAGTTTTAATTGCACTGGCAGCAGCAAGAATTATGTATAAGAAGGGATGGGTATAAGCTTGAATAAATTGCTTGCGCCCTTAACATAAAGCGCTTTGGAATGGAGGAAAGGTTGAAAGAAACTTTCAACCTTACGTATTTGGGCCTATTCCCACTTGGGAGGAGCCCAAGCGGGAAAGGCATGGGTATAAAAATGATTGGATGGATGATTGCAGGTATTTTATGTGTGTTGCTGCTTGGAATTGCTACGGCTATTCTGGTAAGGACGTCAGCATTTAAGCCGGAAGAAATGGAGCCGGTAAAGGAAGAGAATATAAAGTTAAACGAGGATAAGATTATTGAGGATATGGCAGCCATGATCCGCTTGAAAACGGTGTCCAATCGGGACGATTCACTGGTGGAATGGGAGGAGTTTTCAAAATTCAGAATCCTTTTGTCAGAGCGTTTCCCTAATATACATAAGCAGTGTCAGCTTGAAAGGATTGGAAAAAGCGGAATTTTATATTTTCTTTCCGGAAAATCTTCGGAAAAACCTTCTGTCTGCATGGCACATTATGATGTTGTTCCGGTGGAAGAGGAAGGCTGGTGCAAGCCTGCTTTTGAAGGAATCATAGAGGATGGATGTATTTGGGGAAGAGGAACTCTGGATACAAAAGGAACTCTCTGCGGCATTATGGAGGCATTGGAACAGATGCTGACAGAAGGATATGTGCCGGAAAATGATTTGTATTTATCTTTTTCGGGAGAGGAAGAAATAGACGGAAATTCCTGTGCGGAGATAGTGTCCTTTTTGGAGAAAAAAGGAGTGAAGCCTGCTATTGTGGTGGATGAAGGAGGCGCAGTAGTTGAACATGTATTTCCCGGTGTTTCAAAGGAATGTGCACTTGTTGGAATTGGGGAAAAAGGAAGTGTGAACATGGATTTTTCTATGAATTCGGAAGGCGGCCACGCCTCCACACCTCCGGTTCACACCATTCTTGGACAGCTGAGCAGAGCAGTTACTCAGATAGAAGCGCATCCTTTTAAAAGGCAACTGACCAAGCCCGTAGCAGAAATGTTTGATACATTGGGAAGGCATTCCACCTTTTTGTATCGGGTAATTTTTGCAAACTTATGGTGTTTTGTCCCTGTTTTGGATGTGATTTGTAAAAAAAGCGGCGGAGAGTTAAACGCTATGATGCGTACCACAGTGGCAGTTACCAAGATGGAGGGCAGCGATGCTTATAATGTGCTGCCGCCTAAAGCCTGTTTTGGTATTAATATGCGCCTTTTGGGAAGTGACACCATTGAAAGCGCAAAAGAGTACTTGGCGAAAGTAATTAATAATGATAAAATCACTCTTAGACTTGTAAATGGCATGAATCCCTCTATTTATTCCGATACTTCCTGTGAAGAGTGGAAAAAGTTAAAAGCAGTGATTCATCAGACCTGGCCAGAGGCGGTTGTATCTCCTTATCTTATGATGGCCTGCAGCGATTCCAGGCATTATTGCAGGATTACTGACCGGGTTTATCGCTTTTCGGCCATGCGGCTTTCCAAGGAAGAGCGGGCAATGATTCATGGAAATAATGAGAGGATTCCCATTGATACGCTGCTAAAAACAGTGGAGTTTTATGTGAGACTGTTTAAATCATTATAGGAAATTTGTCTTTTGCAGCATTTGTCAAATGAATGTTTATATATGCTTGATCTGTTGTTTGCAGAAATAATAAAGTAAGTCAGTCAGGAGTATAATTATGGATTGGGTAAGGAAATTTGTTGAACCGGTGGATATGACAGAAGGAACACCCTGGAAAAAAATTGTATTGTTTGCAGTTCCCATGCTGGTGGGAAATATTGCCCAACAGCTTTATAATACGGTAGATAGTGTAGTGGTAGGAAATTATGTGGGGGATAATGCATTGGCGGCAGTGGGAAGCGCCGGCCCTATTCTTAATCTTTTGATTGTCCTTTTTATCGGGATCAGTGTGGGGGCAGGTATCATGGTGTCCCAGTATTTTGGCGCCAGGGAAAGGGAAAAATTATCCGCAACCATTGGCAATTGTATTACCCTTACGGGGATAGCCACACTGTTTGTAATGGTGGCGGCATCTTTGGTGGCAAGACCATTACTGGAGCTTTTGGATACACCGGAATCTATTATTGACTGGTGTCATTCTTATTTATTGATTTTGTTTATTGGTGTGGGCGGGCTGGCATTTTATAATATTTTAAGCGGCGTCCTGCGGGGACTTGGCGATTCTATGTCAGCCCTTGCTTACCTTTTGGTGTCTACGGTGATCAATATTGTACTTGACCTTTTGTTTGTGGCAAAGCTTGGAATGGGTGTTGATGGAGTGGCACTGGCTACCGTGATTGCACAGGCAATTTCTGCACTTCTTTGCCTGCTTCGGTTAATGAAAATGAAAGAGCTGTTTGACTTAAAGCTTTGTTATATGAAACTAAAGAAAAAGTATACCGGAAAAATCATCCGCTTAGGCCTGCCTTCAGGGGTGACTCAGGCAATTTTCTCTATGGCGATGATTGTAGTGCAGTCTCTTACCAACAGCTTTGGAGAAATGTTTATTGCGGCGAATGTAATTGTCATGCGTGTGGATGGCTTTGCCATGATGCCCAATTTTTCTTTTGGAACAGCAATGACTACATATGCAGGGCAGAATGTAGGTGCAAGACGGGAAGACAGAGTGGATCAGGGAGCAAAGCAGGGAACTTTAATTGCTGTGGGAATTTCCACTGTGATTACTTCTTTGATTTTGGTGTTTGGCAAGGCGCTTATGGGGATATTTACGGGGACGCCGGAGCTGGTAGAGTTAAGCCGGGACATGATGGGGATTCTGGCAGTAGGATATATTGCAATGGCGGTAACCCAGAGTCTTTCCGGTGTGATGCGCGGAGCGGGAGACACTATGACGCCTATGTGGATTTCAATTGTCACAACGATTTTTATTCGTGTGCCTATTGCTTATGGGATTTCCTTCCTTACAAGAACGCCTGAACTTCCTGCCGGAAGACAGGAATGTATCTTTATTTCCCTTTTGGCGTCCTGGCTGATAGGGGCTTTGATTACGTTTATTTTTTATAAGAGGGGAAAATGGAAAAACAGGGAAGTTTAGAGATGGGTTTGACGTTTGCTGTTTTACTATGATAAAATAATTAAATATTTATCAGTACTGGAGAAGACAAATGCAAATTGTTTCTATAGAATTTTTATTCTTTTTTGTATGTACATTAATTATTTATTATGTAGTGCCGGCGTACTTTAAATGTGGGGTTTTATTGGCAGCCAGTTATCTTTTTTATGGTAGTCAGAATATCTGGTATCTAATATTTCTTGTTGCTGCCACACTTCTTTCATATGGAAGTGCGTTTTGGATGGTACATATTCAAGGTAAATGGAAAAAGATAGTTTTTGTGCTGGCTCTGGTTTTAAATATGTCAGCGCTTGGATACTTTAAGTATGCAGGCTTTTTATCGGGAGGGCGGATAAGCAGCCTTCTTCTGCCGGTGGGAATATCCTTTTACCTTTTTATGTCTTGTGGATATTTAGCGGATGTGTATCATGGACGGATATTTGCTGAAAAGAATTTGATCAAATATGCTCTTTTTGTTTCATTTTTTCCTACCATATTGTCAGGGCCGATTGAACGTGCCGGAAATATGCTTCCTCAGTTTTCAACAGAAAGCTTTAAGCAGATCCGGTTTAATACAAGCCGGATCAGAGATGGATTTGTGAGAATGCTGTGGGGGTATTTTTTAAAGCTTGTTTTAGCTGACCGGATTTCCATTTTAGTGGATACGGTGTATCTTTCGCCGGAAAGCTATGGGGGAGCACTGATTTTGCTGACTTCTGTTTTATATACGTTTCAAATTTATTGTGATTTTGCAGGCTATTCTCATATTGCAATCGGAATATCACAGGCACTTGGAATACGCATTATGGAGAATTTCAAATGTCCTTATCTGGCTGAAAGTATTTCAGATTTCTGGAGAAGGTGGCATATTTCCCTTTCTTCCTGGTTTCGGGATTATATTTACATTCCCCTTGGTGGAAACAGAAAAGGTACTGTGAGAAAATATGTCAATGTTATGGCAGTATTTCTTTTAAGCGGTTTATGGCATGGCGGCGGGTGGACTTTTATTTTATGGGGTGGCCTGCATGGATTCTATCAGGTCATTGGTGCATTTCTTATGCCGGTTCGAAGGAAGTTTGCCAAAGGGCTAAAGCTGGAAGAGCAGTCCCGAAGTTCTAAAATAATTAAAGTGTTAGTTACTTTTTGTATGGTCAGTACTGCATGGATTTTTTTCCGGGCAGAAAATCTGGAAGCTGCTCTTGAGATATTTAAGCAGTTTCTGCATCCACGGGTATGGGAATTATTCGACGGAACAATGCATACGTTAGGTCTTGACGGACCAAATGTGATGGTGATGTTTGCCGGGCTTATTTTACTTATTGTTGTTGATCTTTTGAATGAACGTGGGATCATTATTTCCAAGTGTATTGCAAGGGAACGTCTTTGGATCCGCTGGCCTATTTACATAACAGCAGTGCTTTTTATACTGATATGTGGTATTTGGGGCGCTGCATATGATACGTCCAGCTTTATTTACTATCAGTTCTAGCAGGAGATACTTTTGAGGTAGGCAGATGAGAAAATATTACAATGCAGTGAAAATAGTGCTGTTTTTCATAATTATTTTTGTACTGGTTGGAGTAGCAGCCAAAATTACGGAAAGAAAAGACAGTCGGAAAAAATATCAGGATTTTATGGAGCTTGCAGACCAGATTGATGTACTGTTTTTAGGTTCTTCCCATGTGCTTAATGGAATTAATCCAGTTCAGCTTTATTCAGAGTATGGAATTACCTCTTATAATATGGGAAAACCTGGCGGGATGGTAACAGAGTCCTATTGGACATTAATGAATGCGCTTGATTACTGTACGCCTAAATGTGTTGTAGTTGATCTATGGGCGTTAGACAGGAATTACAAATATCTGGATATTATGAATGGGCAGGAATCAGAGGAAGACATACGTAATTCTGTTTCTTTGCTTCATACGAATATGGATATCTGGCCCATCAGCAAAACGAAAATTGCAGCAGTTAATGATCTGATTTCTGATCCCGAGATTAGAAAGGAATTTTTGTGGAATTTTACCTTGTATCATGGACGGTGGTCCTCGATAACAGCAGGAGACTTCAAGCCTGTGAATGGGCAGGGGTATGGTGAGTATTTGCTAGGAGCAGAACAGCGGCAGGAATTATATTTAAGTTCAAGGGTTGAGCAGGCTGAGAATACGGATCAGACTCTTTCGGAAAAATCTGTCTGTGAAGAGTATCTTTATAAAATACTGGAAGAGTGCAGACAAAGAGACATTGATGTGGTTCTCACTTTTCTGCCAATGGCAGTTTCCTATGATCAGGATCGTCAGGCAGTGAACAGAATTACGGAAATTGCAGCCGAAAATAATCTTCCATTTTTGAATCTGCTGCCGCAGGAAAACCAGTCGATTGTTGATTACTATACGGATATGAGTGATGATACTCATTTGAATGCGAATGGCATGTATAAAGTAACTTCCTATATTGGAGGGAAGCTTAAAGAAGCATACGGGCTTCCGGATCATAGGGAAGATGATGCTTATGCCGGATGGAAGGAAAGGGCTGACCAGTGGAGGGCGGCTGAAATTGATAAATTGGCAAATCAGTCAGATTTGTATGCGGAACTGGGTGAGATTCAGTATCTTGGTGCAAGTGCAATTATCTATTTGAGAGGTGACTCAAAGGCGATTCATGATTCTATGGTTCGCCGGTTTATAAAGCATTTGACAGGTTCGGAAGTGATTGAGGAAGCCTTTTTGGAAAATGGGCCTTATCTGCTTATTCGTGATACATCAGGCAGAATGAGTAATGTTCCTGTTATCTATGAATTTAGCGGGGAAACGCAGGTGGAAGGGGTTAACACCTTTTTAGGACCGACTACCTATATTGGATTGAAGGACTATGCGGCTGTGTATGTAAATGAGGATTTTGAAAATAACTATTTGGACATGGAAGAACATTATTATGATGATGTACAGATTATAATTTTGGGACAGCAGGGGGAAGTAATCAGCCATTTGTGCTTTGACTCTAAGTGGCAGGTAAGAGAAAAAAAATAAAAAACATAATTTTTTGGTTGAAATCCCATGTGCCGAAAACGGTATGTGGGATTTTTAGAATTTGAGTGTCTGCCAAAGCGGACAGATGGGAGCAGAAATGAGGATATTGTATGTTTATATGGAATTTTATAATCCAGATGGAAAACCAGCTTTGCACAGAGGGCTAACACATTTTCAGATGAACTTTGGGACAAAGGAGTATTTCAGGTATAAGGACGGAAAATTGGAAGTTTTGGATGCCAATATAGCACTGCCGGAAAGATTTTGGGGAGAAAATATTTATAATGTAACTGCTCTGGCAGGAGATAATGGTTCTGGAAAATCAACAATTATGAATTGTTTGATGGGACTTTTGGGGGAAATTTATGATAAGGAAATAATAGATTTTAATAAAACGATTCTTGTATTGGAAGAAAAAGAAAAGCCTGTGGTGTTATTTATGCCAGGGAGGAAAAGTGAGCAGTTAGAGATTACTGGAAAGAAAATGGAATTGTATATGATATCGACTTATGATAAATTTCCCAATACCTGGATGTTGGAAGTCATATCAAAAACAAAGCTGATTTATCTTACCAATACAATAAATGAAGGAGATTTTCAAAGGGCACAGTTAGAGGATACCAGAAATAACCAATCTTCAAGAGATAGAATGGTGCATGTTAGAAATAGATTTTTGTATGATTGTTCCACTTGTGGGATGATGGTATCTGATTACAGAAATGACGTAGATTGGAAAAGCTATCAGGATGGTTATGGAGATAAATGGCTTGAGGTATTTTTTTCCTACGAAAAGTATAAGCAGGTGAAATATGTTTTTGATAAAAAACAGTATGCAATTTTAAAGCGCTTAAGAAATAAGGGGTATCACGTGCCGGTGCCGGAAAAACTTACGATCACTATATATCCGGCGAATTTTAGTCTGCTGTCCAAATCACAAATTGTATCGGTGGAAGGGGGAAAAGTAATTGAAACAAAGGAATTAATGGCACCAGGGGCAGCATTGCAGGTGAAAAAGTGGAAAGAACAAGTGGAAAGCCATAAAATGAGAGATACATCAACAATTTCTATTGATGTGTTGGTGTACGAATTATGTTGTAATTGCATTCAGAGTCTGTATAGAAATATTATGCATGTGTTAGAAAAAAGCCAAAAAGAGAATGAATTTATTAACTATTTTATGAATTATTTAAATAGGAAAAAGCTCGAAAAGGTGGAGGCAAAAATAGCAGAAGATGAATTTTTGGAAATTATTAATATGTTTATAGAAACTTATAGAATTATAGCAGTTGATAGGGAAGGAAAAAACGTTAAGAAAGATGATCTGCAATGGATGGGAGAGTGCAGTAGAACATTTATCCAATATCTTTTCAGGGAAAAAGAGGAACTTTCAAAACATTTTCAAATGATAAAGCCAGTCGAGTATTACTTAATACCTTCCATGCCTCATAATAGTCCTCTTAAATTTAGCATACTCGCCAAAGACGCAGAATGGTTTAGCGATTTTCTTCAAAAATACCGCTACATCTGCAATCCCCATTACTTTTTGGATTTTAATTGGGGACTGAGCAGTGGGGAGGATAATCTGCTGCGGCTTTTTACCTCTCTTTATTATATTTTTGAAAAAGATTATGCAAACGAAAAAAACGGAGACTGTAAAATTTATAATATAGATGCGAAGGGAAACAGAATTGCATGTGAGTCAGTTATTTTGTTTATGGATGAAGCGGATCTGACCTATCATCCTGAATGGCAGAGGCGGTTTGTTTCCATATTGACAGCATTTATACAGGAGATTTATCCCAAAGAATGCTGCCGGGAAGTTCAAATTATTTTGTCTACTCACTCGCCTCTTTTGCTGGGTGACATGCCTTCCAGAAATGTGATTTATTTAAAAAAGGATGAAAAAACAGGTATTACGCAGACAGATGGCAGGGGCAGGATTGAGACCTTTGGACAAAATATCCATTTAATACTGCGGGACAGCTTTTTCCTTTCTGATGGAACGATTGGAGAGTTTGCAGGGAAAAAGATACAGAATGTGGTAGATGGACTGGAAGAGATAAGGCGGGTTTTGGAGGATTGGCAGACAGCAAAATGTCAGTTTGATTTTTCAGAAGGAAAAGAATGTATTTCTAAAATAAAGGAAGAATTTGAACCAGTCATTTCCCTGCTTGCTGAAGGAATTATAAAAAGTAAATTGATGGAACTGGCGTCGGATTATACAAGACAGCTTGAAATACTGACTATGCCGCGGCCACAATATAAGGATTTTTCATCTAAGGAGCCGAAACGGCAATATGCAGATTTCACATCAGAGGAACTGAAAGAAGAACTGGAAAGAATCAGCCGGGAGCTGAACAGAAGAGGAAAGGGCGAATGGGAATGATTAAAATAACACCCTATTATGAGCACAAATACAAAGATAAAATCATGGATTTGTATTGGAACTTAATAGCATTGGTCACGTCCTTTTACCCGGAAGATGTTTTCCCGGATGGAAAATTTAGATGGCAGGACACTTTGATTGGGGTGGAGCAGTTTGATAAAATAACAGGCCGGCGTCCGAGAAACAGGACGGAAAAATATATTGAAATTCTAGAGAATTATGAAATTACAAAAGGGAGAATTGAGGGCAGTAACGAGCGAAGGAAAAATGATGCTCTGTTAGCGAAAAGCATCATAAGAGAAAAGTCAGCACGTCTATATGAATTTTTATATGAAGGAATTGCAGAAGAATCCGGCCATGTAAATAAAGAGAATTTTCATTTGCTGCTGACTGTGCCTATGAACCGGCTGCATACAGATGATTATGATTTGAACTTTGAGATCGCAGATGATAAGGAATTATTGTCCTATGTGTTTTGTTATGAGAAATTTTCTTCCCAAAAGGAACTTTCACAACTGCTGAATTTGTTAGGGGTGGAGGTATGTCCTTATTGTAACCGTACTTTTATTACCACATTGGAAATGAAAACGGGAAGCCTTCGGGCACAAATAGACCATTATAAAAGCAAATCGAAATATCCCCACCTGGCGCTGTCCATTTTAAATCTGATCCCTTCCTGCAGACTTTGCAATCATATAAAAAGAGACAATGATCTTCCGGTACTGTATCCCTATGCAGAGGAGATGGGGGATGCATGGGGATTTGAGGTGCAGCCCCAAGGAAGCGTAATGTACCTTACAGGAAATCAGGCTGAAAAAGACAGGTTTGTGATTACCGGAAAATGGAAGGAACAGGACAGGCCGGAAGAATATGCAAAGCGGCTTGAAAATTCATTGGAAATTTTCAAGCTGGAAAAACTATATAACAGCCATAAAGAGCATGTGCTTGATTTGTTCCGTCAAAGATATATTTTTGGCGAAGACTATCTTAAGTCATTGTGTGATAGATTTCCTGATTTATTTCACAGCGTAACAGATGTAAAAAATACCTTGTATTTATCGGATATAAGGAAGGAAAAATGGGGGAAGAGACCGCTTTCTAAGCTGACGCACGATATTGACGAAGAATTTTCAAGGTTGGAGCAGGGAAAATTCATTCCAGGGAGTAAAGAAAAATAGAATTCTAAATATATAAGTTAAAATGGGCGTTTGAAAGAAGAGATGCACAAAATACAAGGAGAGAGAGTAAGATAAAAATGCAGAAGCACCATCTGAGATGGCAGTGGCACAGGATGTATAGATATCGAGAAAACCACTAATTTTTTTAAAGCATTTGCATGTAACAGGGGTATTTTGGAAAAAGGGATAAAATACACAAGTAATGGAAAATAGTGTATTACAAATCACAGGGAAGTATAGACATAATAGGTTCGTGTTTGAAACAACCTGTAGTGTAATGGACAGCTTTTATGACAGGCAAAAAAGCAGGAGAATTTCCTGCCTTTTGCAATTGCCTATATGATATTCCAGATAGAGGATTAAATCTTTCCGGCGGATTGAATTACTTTAATTTCAATCAATCCATCTGTAATGTTATGTGTGGAATCTTTTACTCTGTAAATCTGCAGAATCGCCTGACGCTCTTTTTTGTCCTGATTTTCGTCCGTAGAAATAAAAACTTCTGAGTGAGCGCCTGTTCCGCCGGACTGGTCGGCCCTGATCCAGGAAGGCGCATCTTTTATTTTCAAAGACCATGTTCCCTGCACTGTAATATTAAATTTTTGTGTGCCGCCTTCCTTGTCAAATAGCAGGCTTTTTGTATCAATACCCAAAAGGGGAGGCATATTAAAAGTAATATTGAAAGAGACACTGTTTCCTTCACTGTTTCCGGCAATATGTTTTGGAGACTGCGAGCCGCTGTATCGGCTGATGGTATTCATAATTCCAATTTCCATTGTGGAGATAAAACTTTTGTAAACATCTCTTTTGTCTGTGTTAAATTTCCATACCCATGAATTAAGAGGTGAGAAAACTGAGCAGGATAGAGCAGCAGGATCGTGAAGATACTGCCATTTACCGGCGGCTCTGTTTTGGGCGGCCCTCTTAAACTTGTATTCCCATTCAGCGGAAGAGTTGTTTTCACTTAAGGAAATACCTTTACAGGAGCAATCCTGTACTTCAAATGAGTAAGAAGAAGTAAAGTTAGCACCTATTGAGAAGGAGCCGCTTCCTTTTGCTTCCAGATCACCACCGCTTACACCGGCTTCAAAGCCGACTGTACCTCCGATGTCAATACCTTCGGAAACTGTGTAGGAGGTTATGCCGTTTATGGCCTGTGGATCTGCATAAATCAGTTCTGCATAAATCTGATCTGCGCCATCAGGCAGGGGAATGTAATTTTTCATTTTATAATAATCCACGTAATTAAGGCAGACCTCGCCCTGACCGACAAACCAGTCTTCGCCATTTACATTTGCCCAGCTTCCTGCCCAATACTTATTATATCCGGGCGCACCATTTAAGATTCCATATTGCTGGATAAAGAACCAGTCTTCACCGCCAACTGCGGTTGTGCCTTCATATTTATGACAGGAGATCATGTAAAAATTAAGAGTGCAGGGTTTTTCCTTAAGCGTAAATTTTTTGGAAATAACATGTTGCTTTGCCATTGCAGCAAGATTCACATCGGAAAAGTCTGCTCCCAGTGCGTCAGTTCCTTTTTTGTGAAAAAGATGTAGTGCAGGTGTGTCCAGTTCCTGCTTATCCTTCAGAAAGTCCACCATATTTCGAGATATGGCATCTGCTTGTTTTTCATGATCTTCCAGTACATAGCAGACACCGTTTTCTGCCAATTTAAGACCAAACAGACTGTAGCCGATTATCTTGTTGTCTGCCTTAAAGTATTCCCGGCCCTCCAACCTTTCGTAGACAGCATTAATTTCGTTGTTTGTGGGCTTATACAGGATAATGTGTTGATTAGAAAAATAAGCTTTTTCAATACTTTCCAAAATCAGCTCATCCTGTACGTTAATACCATTGCATAAAATGATAATAGGAGCATCTGTGGTGGTTTTGCTGTTTTTGGTGAAATCCTTAACCAAAATTTTTGCATTTAATTCTTCTGCTGCCTGAATCATGGTCTTTTCCAATGCACTGTTTTCTACTACCGGTTCATTACTGATGTAAATTATTTTTTCTGCCATTTCCATTCCTCCATAAAAGCTTTTTGCAGTCAGGGTATCAAAGTGAAGATTACCTGTCTTTGTTAACTGTTGCCTGAATCCTATTATACAGGTAAGCAAAAGCAATTAAGCCTGCCGGCTTAATTGCTAAGCAAAAGCAATGTCAAGTGTTTTTGAAGGAGGAAGGAAACTGTTTTGAAGTGTTAAAAAAAGCTGCAGTTTCTCTTATTGACAAAAAGTCAATAAGAAATATAATAAAATTAGTTGTGTAAAAATAAGAAGGAAGGAATAATATGCCGAAAAGAATCAACGATACCGGACTGCGCAGGCAGCGGATCTTAAAATCGGCCCGAAAGGTTTTTCTGGAAAAGGGATTTCACGGAGCTACGATAGATGATATTGCTATAGAAGAGGGAGTCGTTCGGGGAACAATTTTACATTATTACAAAAGTAAAAAGCTTTTGATGGAGGCAGTTTTAGAGGAAGATGACAAGGAATGGGAGCCATTGGTGACCGATCTTATAAACAGACATGAAATAGCTGTAAGTGATCGTATTGATAAAATATTTGCATTATGCGAAGCCTGTTTTGTAAATGAAAAGAAGGAAACGGGAGTTCTTTTTGAAAAGAAAGAAGAAGTCCGTTTTTTTAGAGACCAAATACGTTTAAAAAACTATTACCGGCAGACAAAAGGACTGACTGCCCTTTTGAAGGAGGGGGTGGCAGCAGGGGAATTTACCATAGATAATCCTGAATTACAGGCAGCCTCTGCAATGTTTGCGGTTTTCGGAATTACAGGAACTGATATTTCAGAGGAAGAACTTAGAATACAACTGAAGACAGTGAAGGAGCAATTATTACGATCCTGCAAATGTAAACATAAGGATGGGGCATTTCCCAAGTCATCCTTATATTAAACTTATAAAGCAGCAAAAGAAAAGGAGAAGATGTATGAAACGAATGACAGCATGGCTGGCTGCATTTTGTCTGATCGCAACGTGCATCCTTCCGGTTCGTGCAGCAGAAACGAGCGGAACGGATTTATTCAGGACTGCACTGGAAGATACAGGCACAGACAGCCAGAAAACGGAAGAAGAAAATCAATCAGAGGTGAAAGCAGGAACAATTTCAGGAACTGCTGCCAGCACAAGCCCGGTGGTGAGCGTAAGTCCGGTGGTAAGTGCAAACCCGGAAGGTAGTCCTTATGCAAGTCCGGCAGAAAGTCCTACTGTTATACCAAGTATAAATCCGGAGGCAAGCCCTGGTGCAAGTGCGGAGGTAAGCCCAAGCGCTGATACAAAGTTTACTCCTAGTCCCACAGCGGATATTGGTGTAAGCTCCAGCCCAAGTGTAAGCCCCAGCCCAAGTGCAGAGCCAAGTGCAAGCCCTGTTCCAAGTACATCTCCCAAGACGACGCAGTCTTTAGATGGAAAGGATGACTGGAATGAAAAGCAGGCTGCTGTCAGCGGAAAGGGAGGAATTGAAGTTGTTTTAATGAATGCCCTTCCTACTGCGCAGGGTAAATGCATCTATTTGACGGTTTCATTAGAAGGCGCAGGCAGCAGGGAGGTGATTCTTGAAAGCAATTCTGAGAAACATTTTTTATTGTTTGATGAACTTCCATCAGGTTCTTATCATTTAAAAATATCAGAAAAAGAAGATTCACGCACAGAATTTGGTTTCCTTACCTATGAGCAGGATATTCAGGTGGATGGTGATATTAAGACAGCAGAAATTTATACTGGTTTTATAGAACTGGATGGAATTGCTTATACAAAGGAGTCACCTCACCCGGGGGTATTGCTGATTGGTGATGTTAACAGAGACGGAAAGATTGATGAACTGGATAAGGATGCCATTATGAAGGCGATCAGCAGGGGAAATGATGGAGTTCTTACAGGAAATCCGGATACAAACCCTACGGATCTAAATAAAGATGGTCAGACAGATCTGGTGGATCTGCAGTATTATGCCAACAGCAGGGCAAAAATTAATGAAAATGCGGATACGCAGGCTGTGTTGTACAGCAGGCTTCCTTCTGATGCGGTGCAGGTAAATGTTAACACAGAAAGCACTCAGGTATCAGGAGATGTTGGGGGGCTTTTGCAGGAAAATGGCAGTGTGGTAAAACTGCAGAATATAGACGGAACGGAAATTTCTGAGTCTGCGCCGGTAGAAATCGGATTCAATTTATCAGGCGGCAGTAAGGATTCCCAAAAAGTAGAACAAATTGCATTTTCTATGGGAGATAGTACCATTGAAAATGGAACCCTTACCGTAACAACCAAAGAAGGTGAAGAAATTCCCTTTATTATAGAAAATGGACAGATGTTGTCAAGAAGCCGTATGGCGCCGCAGCAGGAGCAAAACAAAATGCTTACCATTGATTTGGGAGGGCAGATTGCGGTTAAAAAGGTAACTTTAATGATTACCGGAATGAAAAACGGAGGAAATCTGGCGGAAATTTCCAGAGTGGAATTTTTAAATGATACTGAAAACCGTATTCCCGCACCTACCATGTATGTGCCAAAGGGACTTACTTTGACCGGAGCAAACAAGTCTTTCAGGGTAAATTGGGATAACCAGGTTAATGTCACCGGCTATGAAGTAAAAATCAGTTACCAGGGTGAGTCAGAAATAAGACGTGTAACATCCAATCAGTTGGAGGTTAAGTCCTTTCTGGGAAACCGGTTGAAAAATGGTGAGATTTATGAAGTAAGTGTTCAATCTGTAAACGGAACATGGACCAGCGGCTTTTGCAGCCCAGGAACGGTAAGCCCTGTTATTTCCGGTAAGCCTGATGCACCGGATAATTTGAAGGCTTCAGGGGGCTACTGCAGAATTGTTCTTAGCTGGAAGAACATGGAAGATACGGATTCTTATAATGTTTATTATAAGGCAGAGGGAGAAACCTCTTACACTAAAGTTACAGGTATTACCCAGAATAGATATGTGATTTCAAACTTAAAGGATGAAACTAAGTATGATATTTATGTGACAGGAGTAAATGAATTGGGAGAAAGTAATCCGTCCATTCATTCAGAAGCACGGACGATTACTATTAAACCTGCACAGATGCCGGAGTATAAGCTGATTAATGTGTCCAATGGAAAGGGAGCGGTAAGTGCGCATATTGTTAGTGTAACTCATGGAAGAGGCTCAATGGTGTCAAGTTCTTTGGACAGCGATAAAAACAGCGCTCTTGGAACAGTAGATAAGGACGCCGCATCCTACTATCAGGTGCTTGACTGGGATGATGGAGCAAGCTATCCTGCTGCCACAAAGGGACTTTTGTTTACCCTGGATGATTATTATGAAATGAATTATATCACTTTTGCAGAAGTGGAAGACATTGGCTATTACAGCGGCGCCTATGTTTACTATTATGATGAGGAGCATCCGGAAGGGGTGGCTGCAAAGAACTTATCTATTTTACAAAGAACCGATGTAAATGGAAGAAAATATTATCTGATTAAGCTGGCAGAGCCAATTAAGGCCAATAAGGTCAGACTTGGTTTTACCAGAGGAAATAACCAGAGAGATATTATTATTTCAGAAGTAAACTTTTATTATTATGATAGTCTGGAAAATGATATTCTTGCCTTGTATGGGGACGATCTGCACACTACTTTGAAGGAAAATGTAACAGAAGCAACAATTGACGCATTACAGAAACGTCTGGATACCAAGGATGCAAAAAGTGGTGAATATCATCCGGAGAGAGCCATGCTTCAAAGAGAGCTGGATAATGCCAGAGGACTGCTTACTTCTGATTTCCAGGGGATTACTGAGATCAACGCAAAAATTACAGCAGCAAAAGATGGTCATTTGGGATTTGGCGGTTTAAATGCATGGCAGCCTCTTGGGGTTACTGCCTATGAAGGAGAGCAGATTGTAGTTTATGTAGGACATGATCAATTAAAAACCGGCTCTAATTCGGCATTAAAGCTGATTGCCACACAGTACCATGCAGAAGCAGGCGCTTTTGCGTCGGAGGTGGCTTCCCTTAAGGTAGGACGCAATGAGATTACCATACCGGCTATCCAGAGCCTTGCCTGCGAGGGCGGCGGTGCACTTTATATTCAATACACCGGCAATAATGAAAATGACAGATATGCAGTCAGGGTAAGCGGAGGCGCCAGGGAACCGGTACTGAATCTTTATGGAGTTACCGATCCTTTGGAACGAAAGGAACGGATTACGAATTATGTAAAAGAACTGGAAGAACATGTGGCAGCCTTAGAGGAAATGCATAGCCAGATACATGAGACGGCCCCCGAAGGCAGTAAGGTTAACCGCAGTTATGAAAAGCAGAACTGTATTCTTGGAGCAACAGATATTGTTTTGGATCAGATGATGTTGTCCGTATCGGCAGAGCAGATTCTTGCAGGAACGGGAAAAGGAACCACCCAGGAACGTGCAGACCGGCTGGAGCAGTCGCTGAAAGCAATGGAAGATATGATGGCGCTGTTTTATCAGCATAAAGGACTTGGAGAGGGGGCAGATGTTCCGGCGACAGACCGGCTGCCTGCCCAGCATTTAAATATTCGTTATATGAGAATGTTTGCCGGAGCGTTTATGTATGCATCAGGAAATCATATTGGAATTGAATGGGGATCTGTACCGGGGCTGGCTTCGGCAGTACCTGTACAGGCGGATGCAGATGGAAGGTATGTAAGCGGAAGGTATTTTGGCTGGGGAATCAGTCATGAGATCGGACACAATATCAATCAGGGCAGCTATGCAATAGCAGAAGTAACAAACAATTATTTTGCACAATTGACAAAATCAGAAGACAGCAATAGCACAGTGCGTTTTAACTATGAAAATGTATACGAAAAAGTAACTTCTGGCACAGTAGGAAAACCCTCTAATGTGTTTACCCACCTTGCTATGTACTGGCAGCTTCATCTTGCCTATGACAGGGGGTACAATTATAAGACTTACGACAACTATCAGGAGCAGCAGGAGAACCTTTTCTTTGCACGTGTGGATTCCTACAGCAGAGATCCTTCCAGAGCAAGAGGAAATTTAAGGCTTGGCGGTGGAGCAGACCAGAATATTATGCGTCTTGCATGTGCGGCCGCAGAGAAGGATCTGACAGAGTTCTTTATACGCTGGGGACTAGTTCCTGATACGGAAACAATCAGTTATGCAGGGCAGTTTGAAAAAGAGGAAAGAGCTTTATACTATCTTACTGATGACGCAAGGGTGTATGAGATGGAACATGGTACAGCCGGAACGATCAAAGGAAGAGATGTGATAGGCAGCGGCAGTACGGTAAAAGTTAACAGCAGAATTCCTAATGAAGTAACGATTTCTATTGAAAGTGCGGCAAACAAGGAAATAATCCTTGGATATGAAATTGCCAGATATCATTATGAAAACGGCGTGGCTGTAAGGCAGGTAATAGGATTTAGTACAGAGGATTCCTATGTGGATCATGTGTCCACAATCAACAACAGAGTCATGACCTATGAGGTTACAGCGGTGGATCAGTTTGGCTATCGTTCTAACAGCAGAAAAGTTGGAGATGTGAGAATTTCTCATGATGGCAGTCATGAGAAATCAATGTGGACTGTAACAACAAATATGGTTTCAATGAGTGATGGAGCAGGAGAGGCAGTAGAAGAAGATCCTTGCGCACCTGAAACAGTATCAGCAATTTATGATGCTTTTGATAATGATTACAAGAATAGCTATGAAGGGCTGACTGCAGGAAGGAACGCAGAAGTTTTGATTCAAATGAATCAGGTGCTTGAAGTATGTGGACTGAAATATACGGTTCAGTCAGGAACTCCTGTTGGTGCTTATGAAGTTGAAATCAGTGTGGATGGAACCACATGGACAACAGTAAAATCAGGAAACTTTGAAAATAAGACAGGAAGCCAGACCGTTTATTTTGAAAATGCGGATAAAGATCCCTGGGTGGCTACTTATGATGCGGCTTATGTGAGACTAAGGGCAGTAGGACAGTCAAAGATGTGTGTTTCGGAAATTGACTTGTTAGGACCTTCAGGAGACAGCATATCCTTTGGTGTGAAAGAAGGAAGCACGCAGGGCGCAGTGGGAATTTTAAATGCTGATTATACTTATGAGGCAGGAAAGAAGATTCCCAAAGGCTCTTTAATCTTTACCGGAAGCTACAAGGGAAATCCAGCCTATAATGTGGTAGTTCTCTATGATATGGAGGGAAATATTGTAGGAGGTGTGGACGAGGATAATGTGTTAAAGTCAGAACAGATTATTTTAGCACATGTGCCTGAAAATGGAATGCTGGGTGAAGTAAGTGATGGAATCTGGATTTACTGGATTGAGCCGGATGCAATTCCAAATGACCTGAAAGGACAGACAGTGCGGGCACAACTGTACCGCGTAGATCATGCACTGACTAACGAAGGACAAAGGATTGTAAGTGATACGCTTCCTCTTAAAATACCAGATGAATTGGAACAGATTACTTTAAAAAGCAGTATAGATACAGAAGATAATACAAGCATACAATGGCAGGTGATAGAAAGTGAAACAGGTTCAGAATAAATTATATTTGGGACTGGCCATGCTGGGATTACTTGTTCCGCTGCAGGTAAATGCAGCGGGACAGGATTCGGTAGAACTAAGCCAGGAAGGCTCTAAAGTAGCTGTATCACTGGAAATGAGCAATGCACCTCAGGAAAAGATTACTACAGTAGCGGTGTCGCTGGAGGTAAAGGCCGATGGACAGGAAAAGGTTACGGTAGACTTTCAGTTTTCAGCGCAGTTAAGTGGGACAGAACATGGCTATGTGTATAATGAAGATACTGGAAGACTGGATATTTATGTGGCCTCTGCAACAAGCCTGTTTTCAGAGGAAACGTTGAATTTGGGAAGCGTTCAGCTTCAGCCTGTGGATGCGTCAAAAACAGTTTCAGCCAATATTAGTTATTGCCAGAATTCTTTTCAGACAGCAAACAGCTCTTATGGAGATAAAACACCGATGGTAGAAGGTGAGACTGCGTCTGTGGACATAAAGGTTGGCAATGGGGTAAATGATTCTACATCTTCCGGAGGCAATACAGCAGGTTCAGGAAGCGATAATGGAGGAGCTTTGGGCAGTGATTCAGCAGGCAATACGACGGGAGGCTCACAGGGCAGCAGTAATTCGTCAAGTGACAATCGAAATCAGGGGTTATATGATGATACCACCAGATTTGTAAATGATCCGGCTGCTTCCCAGCTTCTTGCCTCTTCCATTATCAAAGGAACAAAACCGGGAGCAGGACTTATTGACATGAGTGCGGCAGCAGGATTAACCGGGACAGGAAACCGTGGAACGGGAAATATAGGAGTTAAGCCAGGAAACGGTATATTCCAGACAAAAGAGAATGGAAAGGTATCGGTGGTTTCTCCGGAAAATGGCCCGGCCAGTATTTTGGTTTCAGGTGAAAACAGCGGAAATAATGGTGAAGGCAGTTTGGGTGGTTTATTTGCAGGAATATTGGGAGACGATTATATTGAAGGCGGAGAAGATGGCTATTCGGAGATTTTACTGGATCAGGAAAATGGCGGAGCAGTAGATAACCGGAAAAATGTGAAAAGAAATCTAATCATCGCAGCAGGTATAGCCTTGGCTGTTATTATTGTTACAGGTGGAATTTTCTTTCTCGTCAAATCCTTTAGTATGCCGGCAGCAGGAAGGAAAAAGAAACGGAGAAAAAAGAAGCGTAAAGTTAAAAGAAAGCCAGGAAGGAGGAGAAGAAGATAATGATTTCATTTGAGAACGACTATACAACAGGGGCCCACCCACAGGTGCTGAAGATGCTTTTAGAAACAAATTTGGAGGCAGTGTCAGGGTATGGCAGCGACTCTTATTGCAGCAGTGCCCGGGAAAAGATCAGTAAAGCATGTGAATGTCCTGAGGCTGATGTTTACTTTCTAATTGGCGGCACACAGACCAATGCTGTTGTTATTTCTACCTTGCTGAAAAGCTATGAAGGAGTAATAACTGCCGCTACAGGCCATATAAATATTCATGAAGCGGGTGCAATTGAATATACCGGACATAAGGTACTGGAGCTTCCCCATCATAATGGAAAAATAGCTTCTAATGAATTAGAAGAATATTTACAGAGTTTTTACGCAGATGAAACTCATGAGCACATGGTTTTTCCGGGGATGGTATATTTATCCCATCCTACGGAGTATGGAACATTGTATGCAAAAGCGGAATTGGAAAGTATTTCCGCTATTTGTAAGAAGTATCATATTCCATTATTTTTAGACGGCGCAAGACTGGGATATGGCCTGGCAAGTTTAAGCACAGATGTGACGCTGCCTGATCTTGCCAAAATCTGTGATGTGTTTTATATTGGGGGAACAAAAGTCGGCGCTTTATGTGGGGAAGCAGTTGTATTTACAAAGAAAAATGCTCCTTCTTATTTTATTACAATGGTAAAGCAGCATGGTGCACTTTTAGCGAAAGGAAGGCTTCTTGGCGTACAGTTTGATGCTTTGTTTACGGAAGAACTATATTGGAAAATAGGGCGTCATGCAATTGATATGGCAGAGCAGTTGAAAGGGATGCTGAAAGAAAAAGGGTATCTGATGCCCTGGGATTCCCCTACCAATCAGCAGTATATTGTTTTAGAGAATGATCAAATGGAGAAAATGAAAAGTAAGGTAAAATTCAGCTTTTGGGAAAAGTATGATGAAACCCATACGATTGTCCGGTTTGTAACAAGCTGGTCCACTACACAAGATGATATAGACCAGTTAAAGAAAATTCTTTAGAATAGGAGAAAACTATGATTAGAGAAAATGAATTTCCAATTTTAGAATACAGTACGGAATATGAAGCAGTTATAAACCCGGGAAAAAAAGATGAAGCTTTTCCGCGTCTTTGCATTATGACTTTTTTCAGAGATGTTTTTGAAGCATTTATCAGCAAATTCGTAATAAATTATTTGGACAGTTGCTGTATAGCGGAGATATTCTGGTGGGAACGGATAATTATGATGACAGAAACTGGTATGCAAATAAGGGAAGGACAATGGATATGACATTTCAGATTATCAGGATATTGATCCTGTATTTGCCCAGGTGACGATTCTGCGTCCTTATGAAGCCAGAATGTATTTGAGGGAAAAATGAGTATTCAGATGCAGAGCCTGATATAAACTCTCCCAAAAGCATTTTTTTGGGAGAGTATCTTATTCAAAGCAGTTTTAAAACGCTTTTGCCACTCTTTGCATTGTATCATCAAGGATGCTCTTGATACCTGTTTTTTCAGCAAAGTAAACCCGCTTGTCAAAAAATTCTTTTTGCTTTTCTTTTGACATACATTTTAGTATATCCCCATAGTCCATTTCTTCCATTGGCGTTCCTACTGATAAATTGATAAGCTGTGTTTCCAACCATTCTGTCCAGAGGTCATCAAACAGACTTTGACTGTTAAAGAAAGCTGTAGCGGTATCAAAGCCATAAGGGAATTTAAAATATTGTAATTTTACAAATCCATAGTTTTCGGCATTGACTATTACTAAATCCTCAAAGTCGAATATCTCTGCAAATGCATCTACAACTTTCCGGCAGTTTATTTTTTCTTCGTCTGTAATGTAGATCTGGGGTTTATCCATAATTTTCTCCTTTAAATAAGGGGGGCACATCATGCTTCAAATAATGTAACTGTCTTGACATGAATTCCTGACTACACTTTTCTTGCTGCTTTCATCAAAAATTTAATTTAAAACATATGTTTCCAATACTTATCACAGATCATAAAAACACTATAGCAAGTATAAAATATAATTGCAAGAAAAATAAAATCTCATTGTTTATGGATCGTAGAAATATTATCTCCCGAAAAGTAATAACACAAGAATTAAGCATGGAAAATATGCATTGTGGGCAGCAGGCAGATATTTTATAATCAAACATGTAAAACAGTATTTTGGGACAAATTTGTGCAAACATGAATAGGAATTTTTAAATATTACCAACTATAATTAGTGCATACAAGGAGGATTGATCAGGATGTCGATACAGCTTATTCAACAGGCTATATGCTATATGGAGGAACATATTTATGATGACATAAATTATACTGATGTTGCAAAAAGTATACATATGTCAGGATACAATTTTCATCGGACATTCAGTTTCATTGCCGGAATGACAGCTAATGAATATATTAGAAACAGGCGCCTTACATTAGCAGCCCAGGAACTCCAAACAACTGATATATCGGTGATTGATGTTGCTTATAAGTATGGCTATGAGTCCCCGGAAAGTTTTTCTAAAGCTTTTTCACGATTTCATGGTTCAACTCCAAGACAGGCAAAGCAAAAAGGCACAAAGCTTCATCTATTTAATCCCCTTGCAATAAAAATTACATTGGAAGGTGGTAGTATTATGGATTACAGAATGGAACACAAAGAATCTCAACAATTTCTTGCATTGGTTAGAGCTTTACCAAATGAGATCACTAGCGATGATAATGATCATAGTATTCCTGATTTTTGGACGGAATGCTATGAAAAAAATCTGATTGAACCTATGCAGGCGCTCCGGCCGGAAGGAAAAAGGGATATGTACGGTTTGTGCAGCCCGCTCAAAGACAGCGAAACGCATTTCGATTACGGGATTGGCATTATGCTGGATGAGGATACTGACCAAAAGGAATTAGAACGGTTTATTAAGAACGGTTGTTCAATATGGAAAACAGAACCTGCCGATTACGCTGTGTTTAAGTGTTTTGGTTCTGATAGCAGCTGTTTAGGTGAAACATGGAACAAGTTTTTTAATGAATTTGCTCCCCAGACAGGTTACATGCAAACAGATGATACAGATTTTGAAATTTATTTTGAAAATGGGGAAAGCGGTCTGTTCTGTGAGCTGTGGGTTCCTGTTAAGAAGAATTGAAAGACTGAGGATTCGATTAAGTAAATCGTAAGCAATCAGGGGCAGCAGCCTGAAATGCTGCTGTCCCATATATATTAATTGACTTCATTTTTTATTGGAATATTATTAAATATATCAATTGGTTTTTCATGCCTTATTTATATTGTGTAATTAATTTGTGTAATTAATTAAGTTTAAAAATCTTGACATATAAATAGAATTATGATAAGTTATAAAAAATTTTAGGAGAACATGAAAATGCAGAACTTACATTTTACAATGAATTATATGTACATGTATTACGGACGTACTTAGAAGTAATTGTGTTTCGATTGGGTGCACAGTTACGCAGGTAGGTCTGATATGTCTGTGCATATAAATCGGCAGGTGTAAGTTGTAGTTATGATAGAATGCTTGTATAGTCGATAGTTTTAAGAGTGCACTGGACATATTGTATGTTTAGTGTATTTTTTTGTTTGGAAAGGAGTTTTATATGAAATTATCAGATGAAGTAACATTATTAAGGGCAAATATTGACAATGCAAAGGAGCTGCACGCTATGCAGGTCAAAGCTTTCAAAGAATTATTAGAGAAATATCAGGATTTTGACACCAGTCCTGCAAATGAAAACGTGGAAAAAGTAGAAGCACGTTTGAAACAAGATTTTAGATTTTACTATTTTATCTGTATTGGACAACAAAAAGTCGGAGCTATCCGTATTGTTGATCAAAAGGAAAATGAAAAAAACAAAAGAATTTCCCCAATATTTATTTTGCCAGAATTTCAAGAAAAAGGTATTGCACAGAAAGCAATCCGGCTGTGTGAAGAAATTCATGGAAACGGAAATTGGGAGCTGGACACAATTTTGCAGGAGCCTAAAAACTGTCATTTGTATGAGAAAATGGGGTATCGACAGACGGGGAAAACAAAGGTCATTAACGAGAGACTTACATTAATATTTTATGAAAAAAAGGAGGCGGAAATAGCATGGAATTAAAAGAGTTTTGTGCTATAATATTTCATGTGATTTTGTTATCTCTGCCCCGTTTCGGTACAGCTGATATTCCTCTTAAAAATATCAAATCACAATTGAGTTTTGCAGGAGAAAATACAATATGGATTTAATATACAAACGAGCAACGTCAGAGGATATAGATATATTAACAAAAACAAGAATAGAGGTGTTAAGGGCGGCTAATCAACTATCTGATGATATTGATATGAGCGAAGTGGAAAAAGAATCTTACAACTATTATCAAAAGGCTCTTTGCGATGGTTCTCATATTGCATATTTGGTTTTTGACGGGAAGCGTTTTGTTGGGGCTGGAGGCGTGAGTTTTTTTCAAGTAATGCCAACTTATCACAATCCAAGCGGAAACAAGGCTTATATAATGAATATGTATACAAATCCTGCGTACAGAAGAAGGGGAATTGCTGCTAAAACACTGGATATGCTGATTAATGATACTAAAAATAAGGGGATTACAGCTATTTCACTAGAAGCGACTGATATGGGGAGACCGTTATATGAAAAATACGGATTTATAAAAATGAATGATGAAATGAAGCTGCCAGAGGAGGGATTAATATGAATTTTGATATAAACAAATTAAAATGGACAAGAAAACCTGCAGGTTATACTGTATCCGACGATAAAATTGAAATAACAACAAATCCTCACACGGATTTATGGCAGAGAACATACTATCATTTCAGAAATGATAATGCACCTGTTTTGCAGATGGAAACGGATGAGAAATTCTTCTCATTTACAGTGAAAACAGAATTTGAAAGTAAGCACAGGTTTGACCAATGCGGAATTGTGATGTACCTTGACAGCGAAAATTGGCTTAAAGGTTCGATAGAATACGAAAATGAAAAATTTCAGCATCTTGGAAGTGTTGTTACAAATAATGGCTATTCGGATTGGGCAACAACGGAAATAAGTGCTTCTGTAAAATCAATGTGGTACAGATTCAGCCGAAGAGAAGATGATTATTGTATTGAATGTTCTAAAGACGGTGTTACTTTCAGACAGATGCGTGTATGCCATATGTGGAATGGCAGCGGAACGATTCAGTTTGGAGTTTATGCATGCAGCCCCGAGGAATCATCTTTCAAGGCAGTATTTACCAACATGGAACTAACGGAATGTAAGTGGCTTGCCCATAACGGACAGCAGCCGGACTTAGGGGATTAAATTTTAGTTGAAGCGCCCATTAATTGACCGGTAAAGTAATGAATGTTAGTTTATACACGCAGATAGGCTGAATATTTTGGGGAGGCAGAATCCTATGGAACTTCGAGTTTGAAGTATTTTCTGATGACCGCCAGAGAAGAAAACATTACAAAAGCAGCGGCTCTTTTACATATTACGCAGCCCACACTTTCCCGGCAGCTTATGCAGCTTGAAGAAGAATTGGGAGTTAAATTATTTCATAGAAGCAAACACAGTATTATTCTGACCGAGGACGGGATGCTGTTAAAACGCCGGGCACAGGAAATGATTTCTTTATCAGACAAGACCGTGAAGGAGCTTTCACACAAAGATGATATGCTGTCAGGTGAGATTGCCATTGGGTGCGGAGAAACCGGAAGTATGATGTTCCTTTCAGAACAGATCAGGGATTTTCGGCAAAAATATCCTCTTGTGCAATTCAGTATTTACAGTGCGATTGCGGACGATATTAAAGAACGTATTGAAAAGGGTATTTTGGATATGGGGCTTTTAGTAGAGCCTGTTGATATAAGTAAATATGAATTTGTGCGTATGCCGCAGAAAGAACAGTGGGGAATTCTTACACGCAGGGATTCAAAATTAGCATTGAAAAAGCATATTTGTCCGGAGGATTTGGCAGATGTCCCCTTGTTGATGGTGAAGCGTGAGCTGGTAAAAAATGAGCTGTCCAGTTGGTTTGGAGAATACTATGAACAGCTCCATATTTCCGCAACATTTAATCTTATTATCAATGCGGCGGCAATGGTAAGGAGTGGAGTTGGAACAGCTTTATGTTTTGATCTCGGCATCAAGTACCATGACGATTTATGTTTTGTGCCGCTTATGCCTGTACTGAAAACGGGTTCCGTTCTTGTCTGGAAAAAAAGTCAGACAATGAGTAAGATTTCCGCACATTTTATACAAACAATAAAAAATGTTATTTAGGCATTTCTTATCATATAAAATGGGTATTATACATTTTTTGCCCGGTTAGTTATAATGTAGGTGTTCAGGACGAGTACCTACATTTTTTATTTATATGGAAAGGAATATACAGATGAAAAATTTGATTGTGTATTACACATTGGTACGCCATGGAGGAATTAAAATGAATTTGTATGTAACAGACTCGGAATTTATGGAGCGCTTTGAACATTTTGCTTTTGAAGAAGTTCCGAATGAGGAAGGACAGCAGCTTGACGACAATACCCGGTATATGGCGATTCTGGCAGCTCTGATCGGTTGTCAGGGAATGGAAGAATACCGCCTTGTATTGCCAAGAGCATTGGATGCCGGGCTCACGCCGATTGCAGTAAAAGAAATTGTGTATCAGGCGGTAGATTATCTTGGAATCGGACGTGTTCTCCCATATTTGAAGGCGGCAAATTCCATTTTGGAAAGTCGCGGCATAGAATTACCTTTAGAGGGGCAATGCACGACAACGCTGGAAAACCGCCTTGAAAAGGGTATACAGGTACAGGCAGATATTTTTGGAGGGCACATGAAAGAAGCATGGAAGGCTGGACATATCAACCGCTGGCTGGCGGCAAATTGTTTTGGGGATTATTATACCCGGACGGGACTTGATCTGGCGCAAAGGGAAATGATTACGTTCTGCTTTTTAGCTGCTCAGGGAGGATGTGAACCGCAGCTTATGGCCCATGCAACAGGCAACATGAATTTGGGAAACGATAAGGATTTTTTGATCCGGGTGGTTTCCCAGTGTTTGCCTTATATTGGTTATCCGAGAAGTTTGAATGCGATTACCTGTATTAACAAAGCAGTTGATGCAGGAAAGTAGGCGAGGAAACTATTCCCCGGTGATGTGGTGTTTTAAAAGGGCTTATGAATGGATTGGCCCCCAAAGAGGATCTTATTCAGGCTATTTTATAGGTATAAAAAACGTCAATTACTAAAAGAATAGCAATTACTCCTAGCGTTGATAGAAAGCAGTAAATACCTTGAACAAAGAAGCATATCACAACGATAACAACACCTCCGATAATGTAGGAGATTCCGCCAAAACGCTGGCTTTTTTTCCATGTCGTTTCATTTTTCATGCTCCACTTAGTTTTTAGTCCGGCAGCCGCATTCATTCTTAATTTTGGCATTATATTCCCTATAATAATCATAGCGATACCTAAAATTCCAAATAGTAATTGATTAATATCAAATTTATTGAATGATAGGTTTTCAACTTTATTAAAACCAGTGTATAAAGTATATCCTGTCATAACATTAAAAATAATAAGTGTAGCAATACCTGCAACAATACAGACATTTTCATTATTGTTTCCATTTTCTTCATGTTTTGCAGCAGTCTTTGCGATTCCTAGAAAAAAGTAACCCAAGATGGCTGTGACAATGGGAACAATAAGAGCTTCGTATTTACTGCCCCAACGTGTTACCTGATTGTTTAAACCATAATGAGCAGGGATTTGCTCCGGTAATAACTGTAAAGCAAATAAAGCACTTATTAGTGGCAGATACATAAGCCCATAAAACGCAATTTTTTTCACTTTCATTATTGACCTCCTCTTATATTCTGCCATTCTTTAACTTTTGTATTGAAATTATAGCATATGCCGGATTGCTTCACAATGTATATACTGCCTGTGTGTTTTTTCATTTGTGGCAATACCGCATAAAAATCTTCTCATTAAACCCTTTTTGTTTACCATGTTTTTCTGGAATACGCTTAAATTCCTCAAACCCGATACTCGTATAACATTTAATAGCGTTATTATTTATATCAGTAACATCAAGCACAAAATCCTGATAATTTGTAAGCAACATACTTTCTTGAAGCATAGTTGCAGCAATACCTTGTTTGCGGTATTTTTTTCGTACTGCTACAAATTCTATGTATCCAGTTGTAATAGGATACTCAAGCTGCTTTTCAAATTCTTCTTTCAAAATGAAAGTACCAATAATTCCTTTAATGAACCCAAAATGTTTCTTCAAAGATGCTTTTTCTGCTCTTGCAGCTCTGCCATTGCAATCAGAAATTGCCAACACTCCCGCAATATCTCCCTTTATATCTGCCACATAAAATCTTTCCATATTCAATCCCGTTGTGATAGCATCTGCCACTTTTTGATTATCTTTACATAATATTGAGAAATCCTTTTCAAATCCTTCTGCAATACATAAAGCTACATTTTTACGATCCGTTTCTTTTGCTTTTCTTATATGCACCATTTTAATATCCTCCTGCACAAATATCAATTTTTCTATTTGTTTTTCAGCTTCAATTATACAAGAAAGCATACGTTTTCTCAATATCTGCAAGATAACTGCTCAGCTTGCCGCTTGTGAGCAGCGAGGTATAAAACACTTTTTTGTATTCCTGCAAATAGTATTTGTGACGCTGTTCCCATAAGCCGATAGGCTGTTGTTTTGAGATGGTATCATTCATAGAATTTTTATAATTTACTTGACTTACAAATTTTACAGATGCAATATTTTAATAGCACACATCATTTTTTTCAATTCAAAATCTTACACATTTGGCATGGTGGAAGATGTAAAGAGGAGGAAGTGGCTTTGCTGTTTTGGTAATGGCTGGATGCAGCAATGAATTACCAGAGGTATCGGAACCTGTCAGTATTTTGACGACAGAAGAAGAACAGAACTTGCAGAAGAAGGGATATGGAGAAATGAAAAAGATAATGAAATTTGTATTAGGCTTTGTGGCTGCCACCTTTATTATAATCGCTGTGTTTTGGGGAAGGTTTGTCTATGTGTCAAATTACAAAGTAACGGAGGCAGACACATCTGTTTCACCAGATGGAACCTATGAGCTGGTTTTACAGGCTGTTGGAGAGGCTGATTTTTCGTTTGGTTCGGCTTCAGGCAGGCTGATTCTTTATGAGGGGAAAAGCAGAATATCTCAAGTAGACTTTGAATTGTTTGATGATGGCAGAAGCATACGCAGCAGCATATGGGAGGTTACATGGCATGAGGATTATGTGGCAGTTATTTTGTCCGGAGATGAACAGCTCGATGAGCAGATTATTCTGTTCTTTGATGGTAAGAAAGAGAGAAAACAATTAACGGATGAGGAGCCTGTAAAAGTGGAGGATGTTAGTGAAAGTGGAGTGGCAGATTCGCAGATAGTTTATGCAGGTGAATCTGAAAGCTGGCAAAATATTAATTTTGTGGAATACAGCGGTTATTGGTCTTGCGAGGGAAAGACACATGAACAGATTTTAGCCGAAGGAGGAATTGAATTATCCTGTACAATTACAGAAGATAATCAATTTTCGGGAACTCTTTTTTCACAGCAGGAAATAACAGAACGATTCGCCACGATTGAGGAGATTAGCGGAAAAATTGAACAGGCAGAATTATATTTTGATTATACGGATGATGAATGGGGAAACAGCGGAACATTGCATATTCAGTTTCTAAGTGACAGCATATATGTAGAGGTATTGAATGATAAAAATGCAGCTCATGGCAGTGATTATGGTATCAATGGTACTTTTGAGCTGATAAGGGAGAAAGAGAATATTACAGAGATTGGCGTTGTTGTTGATTCGGGTTATCATTCGTCATGGACAGAGGAAGAAATGATAAGCGCAGTTAATGAAAGAAGCCAATATTATAAAGCCAGTGCCTATTATTCTGAAATAATTGATTATTGGGAAAATGTCAGGGAAGTACGGGATATTTCAAATGTGATGGAACCGTTGTTTGAAACGGATAGGAAATACTATACAAAAGAGGAATTTGAAAGTGAGCCAATGCTGGTAATCCATTTAGCCAAAAATGAAATCTATGCAAGGCATGGATATATATTTGCAGATGTAGATTTATACAACTATTTTATGGGGTGTATTTGGTACAGCCCAACTTGTGACGGTACAAATTTTGACGATAGTATATTGAATGAATATGAGAGGGCGAATCTTGAAATACTGGCTGATTTAGATACTTATTAAAATTATAAAGATACAAGTGTTACAAAAACGCTTGACCACGATATGTTCACCCTTCTTTTTGGATATGTCTACACTGTTCTATCAGTTAGCCAAAATAATTCTCAATTACGCTATACCGTTTTTCGGAAAGGTAAAAATTGGGTGAAAGTTTAGCAATAGGGATTGACAGAGAGATTAACCTGATTTATAATTTGAATTATGTATAACTATAGATATATATAAGAAGAATTATAAATGGAGGTGCGAATATGCCAGCAATCGCGAAAGTCACAAAAGAAATGATTATAGACGCAGCTTTTGAAATTGCAAAAGAAATGGGCGCAGAAAACATAAATGCCCGGACAGTTTCACAAAAACTTGGTTGTTCAACGCAGCCTGTTTTATATCATTTTAAGAGAATTGAAGATGTTCGGATTGCTGCTCATAAAAAAGGAAGCGAATTTCATATTAACTATGTGACAAATTTAAGCGGCAACTACGAACGACCTATGTTGGAAATGGGTATGAGATATATTCAATTTGCCGTAAAAGAAAAAAATCTTTTTCGCTTTCTTTTTCACTCAAACTATTATACAGGTGCCCCTCTTTCTGATTGGCTTACAGAGGAAAATTTAGGTTCTGTATTTTCTGTTTTGAAGATACAAGCAAAGGCAGACAATCAACAGGTATTTAGTATATTTTCTCAAATTTTTTTAGTAACACATGGAATAGCCAGTCTGCTGGCTAATAATGCAATGGTTTATGATGAAGCATATTGTATAAAGGCATTGTCTAATGCTTATTTTGGAGCAATATATCTGATGAAAGAAGGAAACTTATTATGAAAAATACAACACAAATAGGGTTGATGAAAACAACAGCAATGGTTTTTGGTACGACGGGATTATTTACAGCTTTGTATCTCATAACAGGAATAGCATTACCACAACTACCTACCCTATTGATACTTTGCTTACTTGGCGTATTGTTTTTAATGCCTGTTGAATGGTTTTTAATGTTACGACAGAGTAAGATAGACTATGGTAAATATTCTCTTAAAGCTGCACTGATTGGGCAAGATAAACAGCCCATAATACAAACGCTCTTTTTTGCGTTTGTATTATTTGGTGTAGCGGGAATATTTTCATTCACAGTACAGCCGCTTGAGAATATGTTGTTATTTGCATTGCGAGAAAGGCTGTTGTCATTTTTACCCATAGGATTTGATTGGAATAATATAGAATACATAAAGAGTTTTCCTAAAAATATTATTTTAGCTACTTGTGCCGTATATTTCATATTTAATGTTTTTATTGGACCCATTACAGAAGAATTTTTCTTTCGTGGATATTTAACAGTATATAACAATAAATACGGAAAATGGACGCCGGCAATTATAACTATAGTCTTTTCACTATATCATTTTTGGCTTCCTTTCCAAAACATTTTCCGTATTATTATATTTTTACCTATGGCATATATCAGTTATCAAAAAAAGAATTTGTACATTTGTATGACTGCTCATATTTTGTGTAACTTATTCGCAACGCTTTCTTTTATCATAGCTGTAGTCAATTAAGCATGAAAAAATTCACATAGTTTTTCAGTGAGGAAACAAAAAATGGGAACGAGTAAAAAAGAAAATTGGATATTGTGCCCTGTATGCGGAAATAAAACAAGATTACAAATACGGGTAGATACGGAGTTAAAAAACTTTCCCCTCTATTGCCCGAAGTGCAGACAGGAAAGTTTGATTGACGCAAAGGATTTACAGGTAACAGTGATTGAACGGTTTGAAGCGAAAATGCAGAGTTGATTAACAAAGCGACGAATCGTAATTTGCAGATGAAATATTTGAACTTTACTTATTTTTCAAGGCTTTTTAAGCCTCATACAGTGAATTGCTATGTATTTTCCCTTGTTTTTGCCCTTATGGGCAGTTTACAAGGGAAAGTTTTTCTGAATGTGTCTAATCGTTGCCCGCCACTCTATCCAAGAGCCTTGCGGAAGTCCGCTTTGCTTCCCTTGTGGCATGGGCATATACATTCATCGTGGTACTCACGTCAGAGTGTCCCAAGAGTTCCTGCACGTCTTTCGGTGCTGCACCGTTTGACAGCAGATTGCTTGTGTAAGTATGGCGGAGTTGGTGGAAATGAAAGCCCTCAAATCCGTCCAGTTTCTTTGCGAGCGTACGGCAGGCGATACTCAATGTACTCGGCGTTTCAAGACAGCCGTCCGGTCTTAAACATACAAAAGAAATTTCGTTGTAATCCGCCGGAATGTCCTGCGTGTCCTCCAAGCTGTAATACTCATAGTAAACCCTGTTTTTGTCCTGCACTTCCTTGTAGTAGTTGCGGTGGTACAGTTCCCCGTACTGCATCTGATTTTTAAGCTGTTCTTTCCTTGCTTTTTTCAGTATGACTTTCGTTCTTTGTTATACTTAACAATTTCCTGGGGATAAATGCAAAAGAATGTGTTATCATAGATTCATGGCACACGTTTAAAAGAGCTTGGCTTTTGGAGGAACATATAATGAGAAAACCCCAAATATTAATTTTTGATTTAGACGGCACTTTGTTAAGAAATGATAAAACCTTATCTGAATATACATTGGAAATATTATGCAAATGTAAAAAATGCGGGTATTTAATCGGCATTTCAACATCAAGGGGCGAACAAAATTGTTTGGGCTTTTTAAGAAAAATGAAGCCAGATATTCTTATTTCCAGCGGAGGGGCATTGGTACGGGTAAACGAAAAAATTATCTGTTCTTCTTCCTTTTCGGCAATAGAGACAAAAAACTTTATTGAGTCAGCAAGAAAAATATGCGGTATGGATTGTGAAATTACGGTTGACACATTAGAGGCACATTATTGGAATTATAAAACCGATCCAAAAGAGCAGGATAAAAGCTGGGGAGACAGTATATATACGGACTTTGCAGACTTTAAGCACGAAGCTTTGAAGATATGTGTTGAGATACGCCATCCTAACTTGGCACAGAAATTGTGTGAACATTTCTCAGAGCTTGATAGCCAGCATTTTTCGGATGGCGACTGGTATAAGTTTACGAAAAGCGGGATTACAAAGGAAAAGGCAATATTAGCAGTATGTGAAGCATGTCATACAGATGTATCGGAAATTGCTGCTTTTGGAGATGATTATGCAGATATGGGTATGTTAAATCTATGCGGCATTGGTGTTGCGATGGATAATGCGGTACAAGAGGTCAAAGACATTGCTGATGATATCACACTTTCAAATGAGGAGGATGGCGTAGCCGCTTATTTAGAAAAATGGATAATTTGAGGAATATATATGAACAGACAAAATATATCCTATTGCAAAAAATAAAGGAATTGTTTGAGAATGATTGTTCGGGGCATGATTATTGGCATAGCTTAAGAGTCTTAAATAATGCGGATAAAATTGCAAAAACAGAAAAATGCGACGAATACATAGTGATGATTGCTGCATTGCTGCATGATACGGATGATATAAAGATATTTGAAACAAGGGATTACGAAAATGCACGGCGTATTATGTTAGATTGTCATCTTACGGACAGTACGATAGAGCGCGTAATTGATATTATCCGGGAGATTTCATTTAAAGGAACAGAAACAGTTTCCCCAAAGTCAATAGAAGGGAAAATTGTGCAAGATGCAGATCGATTGGATGCAATGGGGGCAATAGGAATTGCGCGGGCTTTTGCTTATGGCGGAAATCATAATAGGGCGATTCACATTCCGGATTGTCAACCTAATATGAATATGGACGAAACTGAGTATAGGAATCATGAAGGCACAACAATAAATCATTTTTATGAAAAATTGCTTTTGATTAAAGATATGATGAATACTGATTGTGCAAAATCCATTGCTTGGAAAAGGGATGAATATATGCGTGGATTTTTAAAAGAATTTAATGATGAATGGAATGGATAATACGGAAGGGTGGTATATATGATTAGGGAAATCTTGAAGGATGATTTAGATGGTTTATTAAGATTATATATGCAGTTACACAATAATCCCATGCCGGAAAAGACCGCTGAACTATTACAGATTTGGGACAATATTTTTCAGGATAAAAATTATCATGTGATTGTCGCTGAAGAAAATGGGGAAATCGTATCTTCCTGTGTCTGCGTCATCATTCCCAACCTGACGCACAACCAGCAGCCGTATGCTTTTATTGAAAATGTGATAACTGATGAAAAGTTCAGAAAAAGAGGACTGGCAACGCAGTGCTTAGATTACGCAAAAGAGATTGCCATAAAAGAAAACTGCTATAAAATGATGTTGCTCACAGGCTCTAAGAAAAAAAGTACATTGGATTTTTACAGAAAGGCAGGGTACAACAGTAACGATAAAACAGCATTTATTCAATGGATATAGCGTGGCAGGGGAAACGCCTGACTTTTATTTCGCAATACAAAACTTGAATCGGGCAACTATAAAGTATGCTGCTGGCATGATTAAAGTCGGGATGAAGCTGCCGGATGTTAAAGCATTATGTGAAAATTATAATGATGAGTGGCGGAAAGGATTTCTTAACTTAGATTTTCTTGGAAACCTTGGACATTCTCTGGACAAAAATATTTTAACGGTAACAGACTGGAATGAATTAAGGATAAAATGGAGGGATAACTGAAATGACGGAAGTGAAATTTTATGAAAGCATAGAAGACGAACTGCTTAAATTTGCTGTGATAATATCAAAAACACAGAATAAATATGTGTTTTGCAAACATAAGGATAGAGATACATGGGAAGTACCCGGAGGTCACCGGGAGAGTCAGGAAAATATAATAGATACAGCAAAACGGGAATTGTATGAGGAAACAGGCGCTTTGGAATTTGATATAGAACCTGTCTGCGTATATTCCGTTACAGCGCCTGATAATTTGAACCAAGGAGATGAATCTTTTGGAATGTTGTTCTTTGCCGATATCAAATGTTTTGAAACAGAGTTACATAGTGAAATTGAGAAAATCACCATAATGGACGGATTGCCGGAAAGATGGACATATCCTGATATCCAACCGCATTTGATGAGCGAAGCAAAGAGGCGGGGCTATTTATAAAATGAAAGGAATTTTCTTATGGGGAAACTTAATGTTGATGGAACGGAAATACAAGTCTTACAAATTGAGGAAGATGATTATATCTCTTTAACCGATATGGTAAGAAAAATTGACAACGGATCTGCCCTGATAGAAAAATGGTTACGCAACAAGAATACAATAGAATTTCTTGGCATATGGGAAGAAATGTATAATGCAGACTTCAATGCTGCCGCCTATGAAGAAATCATGCTGGAGGCAGGATTAAACCGTTTTATTATGTCGGTTAAGCAATGGGTATCCCGTACAAATTCAAAGGGAATTGTAGCAAAAGCGGGACGATATGGCGGTACATACGCATATAAAGATATTGCGTTTGAATTTGCAAGTTGGGTGTCTCCGCAATTCAAATTATACCTTATCAAAGAATTTGAGCGGCTGAAGAAAGAAGAACAGGCTCTGCTTGGATGGAGTGCCAAGAGAGAATTGGCAAAAATAAACTATCGAATACATACAGATGCAATCAAAGTCAATCTCATTCCGCCGGAACTTACGCCACAGCAGACTTCAGTCATATATGCATCAGAGGCTGATGTGCTGAATATGGCATTATTTGGCATGACAGCGAAGCAATGGCGGGATAAGAATCCTGATAAAAAGGGAAATATCAGGGATTATGCGAGCATAAATGAATTGATATGCCTGTCAAATATGGAAAACATTAACGCGGTGTTGATCGAAGATGGGCTGAACCAGAAAGAACGCTTAATAAAACTTAACAAGATTGCCATACATCAGATGTCTATTTTGGAAGAACAGACTACAAAGATTTTGAAGTGATTTAATTCCCCCGAATTCGGGGGAATTAAAATTTAGTCACATCCGGCTCACTTGATTATCTCCTATACAAAACAAAAGCTTCATACGGTTCCAACGTTACCATTTTACCTTCATAAGCGTTCTCTCTGTTAGATATGATACAATCCGTCCCGACAAATTCTTCCGGCACCGTAAACTCCACTTCTTTGTCCGAAAAACTACAAACTGTCAACAGTTTTTCTCCTTCCAAAACTCTTGTATAGACAAAGAGTTCTTTACTGTCCTCCAATAAAAGTTCATATTTCCCGTATACAATAACTGGGTACTGTTTCCGCAGCCCGATCAGTTTCTTATAATAATGAAAAACAGAATTCTTATCCTCCGTTTCCGTCCGGGCATTTATTTCTTTATAATTGGGATTTACTCCAATCCAAGGCGTCCCCTTGCTGAATCCGGCATTCTCCGTATCATCCCACTGCATCGGTGTTCTGGCATTATCCCTGCTCTTCGCCGTCAGGCATGGCCAGAACGCTTCATGGGATACATGGCCGCTTTCGCACCATTCTCTGTACGCATTCACGCTCTCTATATCGCGGAAATCCTGCATGCTCCGAAAAGGGTAATTCGTCATGCCAAGCTCTTCCCCCTGGTAAATATAAGGAGTCCCCTGCATCATATGCAGACAGGTTGCCAGCATCTTCGCCGATACTTCCCTATACTCCGGCCTGTCATCTCCGAAACGGGAAACCGCCCTTGGCTGGTCATGGTTATCCCAGAATAAGCTGTTCCATGCTTTTTCGTACAATTCGGTCTGCCAGCGCGACATAATTTTCTTTAACACGGGAAGAGGAACTTTTTCATCCGTCCACTTTCCATATTTTCCATCGCTTTCCACATGCTCAAACTGAAACACCATATTCAGTTCCCGGGTATCCTCGCCCGCATATTGTTTTGCCAGCTCCGTCGTCACTCCTGCCGTTTCCCCTACCGTCATAATATCGTATTTTGACAATACTTTCTCATTCATCTCCTGCAAATAATCGTGAACCTTCGGCCCGTTCACACAGTAAGGATTGGCATTGCCATAGAAGCCCTGCACTTCCCCGTCCGGCATTTCTTTCGTTTTGGATATCATGCTGATAACATCCATACGAAATCCGTCGATCCCTTTTTCACACCACCACGTCATCATATCAAATACTTCCCGGCGCACTTTTGGATTATCCCAGTTTAAATCCGGCTGTTTTTTTGAAAACATGTGAAGATAATACATCTTTGTTTCCTCGTCATATTCCCATGCCGAACCGCCAAAGCAGGCGCCCCAGTTATTAGGCGCTGTTCCGTCCTCTTTTCCTTCCCGCCAGATATAATAATCTCTATAAGGATTTTCTTTTGATTTCCTGCTCTCCACAAACCATCTATGCTCATCGGAAGTATGGTTTACTACAAGATCCATAACGATACGGATATTCCTTTTATGAGCTTCTGCCAACATCTCGTCAAAATCTTCCATCGTACCGAATTCATCCATGATCGCCTGATAGTCGCTGATATCATATCCGTTATCATCGTTAGGCGACTGATAAACCGGAGAAAGCCAGATAACATCGATCCCCAGATATTTTAAATAATCCAGTCTGCCCGTAATCCCTTTCAAATCCCCAATCCCGTCCCCGTTGCTGTCCATAAAACTGCGGGGATAGATCTGATAAATTACCGCCTCTTTCCACCATTTTTTAACCATAATCATACCTCCGGTCATTGATATTTTTCATATATGACTTATTATAGTGGATTTGTTTCAAATATCCTACGTTTTTATGATTAAAAGGTACATTATTTTGACTCTTTCTACCTGAAAAATCAAATCATTGCCACTCAAACCGTCTCCATCTTCTCAAAATTCACCGTAGCAATCGCCATCATTCCTGCCGTCATAAAAACGACTACTCCTGCCAGTGTAACCAATCCTATTTCCATCGAAATAAGACCACCGATCACAGCTCCGACCGCTCCTATACCAATGACAATTCCCTCAAAAAACACTCTCGCGTATTGTTTTCCTGCCAGTCCCAGAATATTTCCCAAAAACGCTTCTACCATAATATCCGCATAAAGCTTGCACGCCTGAATACATACATAAGCCAGAATAACCAGCAAAATCTGTAAAAAAGGAATTCCAAATACAATTCCTGACGGCAGAGCGATCAGGCATCCGTCAATCACCGACCTTATATGCTCTATTAACGTAGAGTACCATAGCTTGCACAAAGCCGTATCGGGAATCAGATAAGTATATGGCTTTTTTAATTCCTTCCCCCATTTTCCCTGATAACCGGAAAAAATAAACGTAAGATAAGCCATTACCCCTAAGATAACAAAAACTTCATACCCACCAAAACCATGATTCCTATAGCCGATTACTGCCAGGCCAATGCCCACCAAAAGGCAGATCAACGTATAAAAGCCGAAAATAAAAAACCGATTCTTTTTATACTCCAATAACTGCCTGTAAAAAATAGCTTTCGCATATTTTCCTTTATAAGCAACGGTAGCCTTCCCGTATTTTTTCTTCCATCCTACAATCGCTATCTCTCCGGCCTTCCCTCTTTTTCTCGCTGCTTCATAATCTTCTGAAAACTTAATCGCATCTTCACAAAACTCGCCGGTGCATTTCATACGATATGCCATAAAAAACAATAGAATAACAGAAATAAAATACAGTATGGAACAAATAATATTCACTGTATCCGGCCCTATGAATAACAGATGGAGAAAAGCAATATTCCATCCCACTACGGGAACCATCTGAATCGCAGGGCTATGGAGATAATTCACTACCGGCCCAAAACCGATTCCCTCCTTCAGATATATTCCAACACCGATCAAAATGAAAATACCAACCAACAGATACATAGCGATTTGCACTGCAAACATCTGCTTTTTGTCCAATTTTTCGTTTCCATAACACAAAATCATGATAGAACCTTCCAGAATATTTTCCACAATAAAAGAAAACGCAAAATATACCGCCATTTTCCATATCGGTATATCGAACCATAATATGCTGGCAACGATTACAATTATATTCAATATCAACGTCACTATCATATTTTTTATATGGGCATACAACAAAATCTTCTTAGGGCTGACGGGCGATGAAAAAAGAAAATGGATATCCGGTTCACGAAAAACAAGCCCTTTCCGTTTACTATAAGAAATCATATTAGAAGGAATAAAAATAAAAACAATTACCGTCAGTATCGCCGTAAGAACAGATCCCCCTTCCACTTCAAACAATTCAAAAAAAACAGGGAAAGAGCGAAAAATAAAATAAAAATAAAGAATAACAAAAGCAGCATAAATATATGTCACCGGTTTTTTTAACGCTCTTTTCACACGATTTTTAAAAGTTTTTCTATAAAGATAAAATATCATATTCATTTTTCTTCTTCCTTCTCATTATCCGTCACATGGAAAAACAGTTCTTCCAAATCTTCTTCTTTCACATCGCTTTTTTTATAAGAAGCAATGATATGTCCCTTATCCATTACAAACATAACATCCCAAAGATCCTTCACCATTTCCAGCATATGCGTACTGATCAATATTGTCGTTCCCATTTCCTTCAACTCCATGATCACCTGCTTCAGCTCCTTAATAGCGGCGGGATCCAGCCCGACCATAGGTTCGTCCAGCAAAATAACCTTCGGACGGATAATTAAGGCACAGCAAATACTCACCTTCTGCATCATTCCCTTGGAAAGTTCATTGCCAAGCTTATCCTGCTTATCCGTCAGTTCAAATCTTTCAAAAAGTTTTTGGATATCTTCTTCACTTACCGAAACATGATAAGCGTTAATAATAAATTCTATATGTTCTTTTACTGTAAGAGCTTCATACATTGCGGGAAGTTCCGGTACATAAGCAAAAATTTTTTTTGCTTCCAGGCTTTTTGCCTCCATACCCCGGATCAAAATCTTTCCCTTATAACGCAAAAGCCCGGCAATACTCTTGATGACCGTGGATTTACCCGCTCCGTTCGGCCCGAGAAGTATTCCTATCTCCCCATCTTCAATGGTAAAGTTTACATCATTCGCCGCCTTATATTTTCCATATGTTTTCGTTAAATTAAGAATTTGCAACATCGGTCAGCACTTCCTTTCTCATAAATTCTTATAAAACCGCGACAGAAAATCTGATTCCTGTCGCGGTTTTGCTATATCTTTATTATATCATTTTTCAAAAGTAAGTCAACAAGGCCTATATGCTTTCAAATATCCCCTTAACTCCGTTTCTATTTCATGAAAAGCCATATCTGAAGCTTGTTTTAATTCCGAAAGCGTATAACCATCATATTTTTTCGTTTCCGAAAAACTTTCTGCCTGATTTTTTCCATCCCCCGGTTCTTTTATATTCATCCCCTCCGCATGGATTTCCTCCTGATCCGTTTCCGTCCCTTCAAAAATATTTTCCTGATCCTGCACTTGATCCGCTGTCATTTCTCCCAATCCCTCTGCCGCCGATTCGTTCCGCTCCGCTTTCTTTCTCTCTTCTTCCGCGAGTTCTTCTTCGGTAGGAAGATTTTTATACCTGCCGGAATTGACGAATTTAACATATTCCTTCTCAATTCCCATCACTCTTCTGAGAATCTTCTCCATCAATCCTAATTTTTTGCCTTTGGGAATATTCGGATTATTCATCACCGACTTGGCTTCTGCCAGAAAGCTGCTCATTTTATTCATCTTCAGCTTTTCCACATCTTCCTTTGTCTTGCACGATTTCATCTGCCTTTTATAAGCTTCCCGTTCGTTTTTAATCTCCACATATTCTTTGTACTTTTCCGGACAATTCCTTTGCAGATAAGTGATTTCTTCCGGCGTAAGCGTCCCTCCTGCTTTTAACTTCGCATCAATATCCGACATCTGTCTGCCTTCCCGCATCCTCTCTATATCTTCCTTATATTGCTGAATCTGCCTTTCCTGAGGACTCATTTCCGCTTTCAATGCTTTTCCGCCGTTTTTCTTCTTTTGCTGCCATTTATTGTCCATTTCCGCCATTTTTACAGTATTGCGGATCGAACCGACTATCGGTAACATCATATCTTCTAACCTCCTTGTTCTCCCGCTGCAAATCCGTTTGCAACCCCGCATTATATATAATATTTATCTTATATATTTATATCGGCAGAATATTAAGAATTATCACCCCTTATATCAAGTATTATCGCACAATTTTGTAAATACAAATTCTTCTATAAAACGTCTGCTCTCTTCCTTATCCATATGCGCGATATTGGCCACGGGTTTTGACGTATTTTCCAAAGAGGCCGTCGCAATAATAAAATCATATCTGCTCTCTTCACAAAAAGAAAGCTGTTGTGAAGAACAAATATCCACCACCTTAATCTCAGGAAGATTTTGCTGTATATCATGATACATTTCCATCTGCGTCAGAATTCCTGAATTGGAAACGATCAAAGCCCTTTTTTTCTGCGTAATACGTTCCATGGACAATCCAAAATGGAAAGTAATGGATATCAATTCCTTCTGATCAGGGATTACCTGGCCGAATTGCTGGTAAAGATTTGTATTTTTACATATACTGGAATAGATATCTTCATAATTATCAGGCAAAATAGGAAAAGAATGCTCATGGGAACCGAGATTTTCTTTCAGCCGGTAAATAGCGCTTCTTAAATGGTAGACAAGGCCAAAAAACAACATCTTATCCCCTGCAAAATTACTTCCCAGCTCGGCATCTATAGCTTCTGTTAAATGCATAGCCAGCATTTCAATATTTTCAGGCATCCGATATTCTCCGTCAGGCTGATCCAAAAATGTATTATAACTCATTAAATGAATACAGATATAAATACATTCCGATTCCGGCAGTTTAATCGAAAACATGGATTCCAGACGCTTTGCAATAAATAATGCCGTATTCATCTCCAACTGTGGAAATTCTTCATTTGGCGGAAGAAATTCTTTCTTTACCTCACATCCATGCCGCAGCCGGAATACGCTGATTGTCATATGGGTAACTAAAGCGGTGAAAAAATCGCTTCCCATAAAAAAATCAAATTCTTTTTCCGCGTCTTCTATGATTGCACAAATATTAATTATATCCTTTTTATCATAGACTTCCTCCAGTTTTTGCAGATTTTCTTTTGAAAGGCGTGAAATTTGCTTTGATTCATAGACCACCGACTTATTTTTCAATTCTTTTAAGTCAAAAAAGCCTGCAATAGCCGCACGCCTGGAAATTTCATCCCCAGCTATGCCTATTCCCCGGCGCTGTGTCTTAAACAATTTTAACTTATATTGGGAAAGCCAGTTTTCCACCCAATCCAAATCCGACAAAATGACAAAACGGCTCACATAAAACTGATCCGCAAGAAATTGGATCGTTAGTTCTTCTTTTGAAAATACAAGGCTTCTGAGAATCTCTATACGGCGCTCCACACTTCCTTCCAGCATGGTGAAATATCGGCTCTTTATTAGAGATGCCAATTTCTGGCGTTCAGAAAAATCTACGGAAAGCCGGATTCCATAGCCTTGTTTTTTAATAATTCTCACATCCGGGAGATCATGTTCCAAAAGCCAGGAATCCGCCTTATTCAAGTAATTTTGTACTGACCGTTTTGAAATATTCAATACTTGTGATAAATCATCCAAAGTTACAAACCCATCGCTGTCATTTTTCAAAAGCGTTTCTAATATTTTTTGCAAATTTTCTTCGGAATGCCGCATTTTTCCACTCTCCTACCAATACGGGTCAAGCCCCTGTAACAGAAAAATAAAGTACCTTTCCCCAATCCTCCCCTTTAATCGCTTTCTTTACCGCCGCGTACGCAGCGTCTGCATTTCCTTCGGAATTCATGCTTTCTGCTTCAAATTCCAAACCGATTCCTTTTTTTCCGATAAAAGTAAATTTGATCCCATCTAACTCGGAACCATCCAGCAATTCCTTGATTTCATTATTTTTTAATGGTGTCTGTATCGTAATCCTCATAACTACAACTCCTTTTTTCTATCTACTGTTATTGTTTTTACAGCCATATCAAATCCCGTATAACATTCTTTATTTGTAAAAATTGTTAAACAACATATAAGAAAGGGAAAACCTTGAAACAAATATAGGGACAGCATTTTTAAAAAGCTTCTGACACATAAAAGCAATGCATGAACCGGCCATTTTCTTTCCACATTCCGGGATGTTATTTTCAGTCTGCACACTAATTTCCCAATCGTAGAACCCCTAAAAATAAATTGGGATAAAACTTCATAAAAAAAGCTAATTGCCAGCATAATACCATATGCCCGGTTAAAAGTGGAAAATACCGCCCCGGTTAATGCAGCATCCTGCCCTCCCGCCAATTCCGCAGCATCCATCGCTTTTTTTACACTAAAAAAATCCGGTTCTCCAAAAAAACGGAAAGCAATAAATGACAGTATCAATACTATAAACGCATCTATGAAAAAAGCGGCCAGACGCCGGCTTCTCATACCGGATGGCGCATACGCTGTTTCAAGGCCCATAAATCCCATAATTTCCTCCTGATTACCGGGTATATACGGACGGCATAAAGTTCCTGCCGTCCATCCCGGCTTTTATTCTATATAAAGTTTTGACACGACGTTTGCTGATCTTCTTCTATTTTGCTGCTATCTCCGCTTCCTGCTCCATTTTATAATTTGTCTTATCCCATGCACGGATAAAAGGAAGCCAGATAAAGAAAGCTACTACGAAAGATACAATTTGCGCTACTACTCCCATTAAACTTCCGGTCATCAGAAAACCACTGATAAATACCGGTGTCGTCCAGGGTACCATATAATTACAAAGCGGGAACAAACCAATAGCAGTGCCAAAATATTGAACCGTCATAACTGCAACGGGTGTCAAAATAAAAGGTATCATCAAAATAGGATTCAATACAATAGGAAGCCCAAATGTAACCGGCTCATTGATATTGAACAAACCAGGCCCAATACCTAATTTTCCTACCTGTTTTAATAATTTGGATTTTGCAAAAACAAGCATGTATACGACTACCGGAAGAGTGCACCCGGAACCGCCGATCCATACACCATTCTCATAAAACGGCTGGGTTACTATGTGTCCTGCTGCATTCGCTATATTTTCCTGGAGATTCATAACCCACATAGGCTCGAAAATAGGGAAAATAATGATGGAAGAACCATGAAGGCCGAGAGCCCAGAGGATATGTTCCACGATACATCCAAGCACCGTTCCTATATATGAAGTCCCTGCACCGCGCAGCGGTGTGGAAATCACTACCGAAACAAATTCAGGAAAACTTCCCCACGGAGTTACCGCAAACAGGAAATGAAGCACGGTAAACAGAAGAATAATTACCACGCCGGGCAATAAAGCGGTAAACTGCCGGGAAACTGCCCCAGGCACCGACGCCGGAAGTTTAATCGTAAACTTTTTCTGCACCAGAAGACGGTAAATCTCTCCGCTTGCCAAAGCCACCAAAAGAGCAGTAAATAAAAACTCTGCAGTAAATGTACCGGTCAGCCAGGCTTCTACCGTTCCGTCCGCTGTTTCAAATGCCGATACTACATTGATTGTAAAAAATGCGGATAATGAAATAATTCCCGCAGGAGTTCCGTCGATTCCATAACTGGAAACCAAAGAACTGCATACCCCAAAACAAGCTACAATCGCCACAATCCCATAAGTTGCATTCATAATAATGCCTTCAAACGCCAGCCAGTCTTCGCCAAATGTTCTGGCCATAAAATCAAGATACGGCTGAAAAGGAAATTCAGCGATAATCATAGCAAAGGCGCCTAAAATTAAAAGCGGCATTACCATAACGATACCATCGCGCATCGCGATCAGATGACGCTGGCTGCCGATCCGGGCAGCTACCGGTAAAAATTTTTCTTCAATAAAATTACTTTTTGATTTATTCTGTTCGGATTTTGCCATTTGAACCCTCCTCAATATCATTTTTATCTTAAGTTTCCATTATTTCTTTTTATTGTACAAATCCATCGCGTCCCTCAGAATATTATCCGCTTTCAACAACGCATAATCGCTCATATTCATCGCTTCAATTACCGGTATTTTATCCCCAAACTGATCCTTGAATTTATTTACCAAATATCTGACTTGCGGACCTAATAATAAAATGTCCGTCTGATTCACCGATAAAGCAACCTTATCAAAAGGCACTGCATCCACTTCCGCGTCTATATTTTTCTTTTTTGCTTCCTCTTTGATTTTTTCCACCAATAAGCTCGTGGACATACCAAGGTTACATGCCAGCAATATTTTCATTCTTTTTCCCTTCCTTTCATAACCAATTCATACAGATCCGTGAACTCGATAGCCAAATCACGCAACAGTTGGGCGGAACAGAGATGATCCTGGGCATGTACCATGAGAAGCGTCGTTTCCCTCGAATTTCCCGTCATTTCATCACGGATTAACTGAGTCTGAATCTCATGAGTCTTTTCCATAGAAGCGGACGCTTTTTCAATAAAGTCCCTGGCTGCCTGAAAATCTCCTTTTTTTGCCGCTATAATCGCTTCCATGGAATCACTTTTTGAATCTCCAGCTCCCGCAATTAAAGACATTGCTAACTCCATTGTTTCCAAATAAAATCACCTCTCTCCGAATTTTTCTGCAAATAATTTTTCCATAGCAGCAGCGGCGGCCTCTTCGTCCGGTCCTTCTATTTCCACCGTCACGACATCACCGTGTTTTGCATTGGCCATCATTACCCCTGTCACGTTTTTTAAATCAAAACTTTGCCCGTTTTTCTTTACATGTACGCTGCTTTGGAATTCCCCTGCAGACCGGGTAATACGGCACGCCACTCTTGAATGAAAACCGAGTTCATTCAATACTTCAAGTTCTCTCACAATCATTTGGTCTTCTCCTCTCTCATAAATTTTATTACCTCCTTATCGGAAGAAAAATGCAAAACCTGTTTTACCAATTCCCTGCACTTCTCAAAGGAACAACAGCTAATGGCCCTTCTTACCCTCGGAATGGAAGGTATGCTTACGCTCAAATTATCTATTTCCATCCCTACCCATAAAGGAATCAATTCTTCCACTTCTCCTGCCTGCCCGCATATATCTACTTCAATTTCATTTTCATGGGCACATCGGCTGATATGATCTATCATGCGCAGCAATGCCGGATGATAATAAGAATTCAACGACGCTACCTTTTCATTATTTCTATCAGCCGCAAATAAATATTGCGTCAAATCATTGGTTCCGATACTGAAAAAGTCCACAACTTTTGCAAAACGATCCGCCATAACGGCTGCAGAAGGGGTTTCTACCATCATTCCTACGGCCACGTCCCCATGTTTTATTCCGGCCATGTCCAACTCTTGTTTTACTTCATCGATCATATCCCTGGTTCTTTTTATTTCCGACAGGTCAGAAACCATTGGAATCATCATTTTCACTGTTCCACATACTCCAGCCCTTAAAATTGCCGATAATTGAGATTTGAAAATTTCAGGATGATCCAAACAATAACGTATAGCCCGATAACCTAAAAACGGATTATCTTCCGCAGGAATGTTCAAATAAGAAATATGTTTATCCCCGCCTACATCCAAAGTCCTTATAATTAATGGATCTTTTTCCAATTCTTTTGCTATTTTGGAATATATCTGATATTGCGTCTCTTCATCAGGAGCTTTGTTCCTTTCCATATAGAGCATCTCCGTACGCATCAGGCCTACTCCTTCGCCCCCCTGGTTTTTCAACTCTTCTATTTCCGTCTCCGAAGAAACATTGGCGTATACTTTCATATCCTTTCCGTCTTTTGTCTTAGTCTCGCGATGTTTAAACCGCTCCAGATCAGCTTTTTCTTCGTCCATTTTTTCACAGTAATCCAAATATTTCTTCAACGCCTCTTTATCCGGCCGGATTATCACTTCCCCGTCGATACAATCCAATAAAACTTTTTCCCCCTTTTTCATCTTTCCAAGTGCGCCTTTTACCCCGATCATACAAGGAATATTCATCGATCTTGCAAGAATCACGCAGTGGGAAGACAAACCTCCTTTTTCTAAGATAATGCCCTTTAATCTTTTTTTCCCCAATTCCACAACCTGGGAAGGAGTCAAGTCTTCAGCGGCTACGATCCATGAACCGTCTTCCATATCGTGTTCCATACCTCCGGATAGTACATTCAGCAATCTTCTTTCTAAATCCGTAATATCCGCCGTTCTTTCGTTTAAATACGGATTATCCAATGCGGCTAATTCTGACCGGTAACTTTCCGACTGGCTTACAATGGCATATTCACAGTTTACTTTTTGCGCCTTCACTATTTCTCTTATTGCGCCAAAATAATTATCGTCTTCCAAAAGAAGGAGCTGAAAATCTAAAATTTCCGCACTTTCTTTATCCGTTTCATTTTGTAATTTCTCGATCAAACGAGTCAGGGATTCCATACATCCTTTCTTCGCCTCGTCTAATTTTTTAAGTTCCACCTCCACATCTTCCATTTTCTGCGCTCGTATATTCCCTTTTATTTCACAAACAGGATACACATCCGCCATTGCCATACCTTTTACCGCTATTGTTCCCTTCATGGTATTCCTCCATATATTTTGCTGATCAAAATGACATATTTTTTTCAGAAATATGAACTTGATTTTAGTATATCATATACAAAAAATCACTGTAAATATTGTAAAAATATGTTTATTTTCCACATTAAAATGGAAATATGGCAATTATTTTATTTATTTACTATATTTAGAAAAAAATAAGCATAAAAATAACTAAAGAAATACCAAATACAAGAGTATTTCTTCAAATCGTTGCAAATTCGACAATTAAAGCTGTTTTTTATTGAAAAGGCGAATGGCAATCAACACCCCCAAAATGGATAAGGCAATGGAAATAACAGCAGGTATCATAAATTCTGCCGGAACAGCTTCGCCGGAAATCAAATCTATATTTTTTGAAGTTAAAATGAGCGGATTGAATTTCGCAATCGGTTCTATCATTCCGAGCAAGGATATTATGGCGACAATGCCGCCTGTAAAGAGTATGCTTGTGAAAGTCTGTCTGAATATCACGCACCCAATCATTAAAATACTCAAGTATAGAAAGCCGATTATCCAAAGGGAAACTGCCGCAAAAGCAACATTTGAAAGGTGGTTATCATTCCATAAAAGGGCTGTATAACCGTATGCCGCAGCATATCCAATCCAATAACTGATTGTCATAAGCGCGGCGGCTACCGTATATTTTGCAAGAATAACAGCTTTACGGGATAATCCCTTCGTAACCATTAAAACTAAGGTTCCTTTGGAATATTCATTTGACAGACAACTTCCAAACAAAATGATAAATGCACTGAAACCAACGCCGGAAATGTTCTTGTAAAATTGTTTCCATGCGTCCAAAGCGACTGGTTCAGAGGTCATTTCCATATCTGCGGCTAAAGCCGATAATATTTCCGGCGTAAACTTTGCGAGAAACGCACTCATTATACCGAAAATCAGAAAGACTGCGAACAGAATAAGGAAACGATAGTTCTTCATATTTTCCGTAAATTCTTTTTTTATAAAAGCAATATATCCACTCATTTCACTACCTCCAAAAACAGACTTTCAAGGGACGGCTCCATAAGTTCTATTTTTACGGGACAAATCCCTGTTTCCGCAAGTTCGCGAAACAATAATTTTTGCACACTTACCATATCTCGGCTATGCAAAATAAGTTCCCTTTTATTTTCTTCGGAATGAAGCAGCATTGGCTCTATGGATTTTTGTTTTTTGAAAAGCCGTAAATCTTGATCCGCCGAAAATTCTAAAAGCAAGCTGTCATGTCCATGTAAAGCCTTAATTTCTGCAAGTGTTCCAGTAACAGCGATTTTTCCCTCATTCAAAAAGGCTGCATGGTCGCAAACGCGCTCTACATCAGAAAGAATATGCGTGGAAAATAACACCGTTGTCGTTCCGCTGATTTCATAAAGAATATCCAAAATCTCTTTTCTTCCTACGGGGTCAAGCGCGCTTGTCGGTTCATCACAAATCAGTAATTTGGGCTGTGTGAGCAATGCCTGTGCAATTCCTAATCGTTGTTTCATACCGCGAGAAAATCCGCCGATTTGCTTTGTTGCACTGTTTAGCCCGACAAGGGAAAGGAGTTCATCACTTCTTTTTGAAATTTCGGTTTTTGATAGACCAATGACTTCTCCGCATAACTTTAGATACTGTATCGGCGTCATATAGTTATAAAATTCTGGAACGTCCGGTAAATATCCAATATATTGATTTGTCCTTGTCTGTCCAAAACAAACAGGCTCATTGCAGACATGGATTTCTCCCTTGTCGGGCTGTAATAATCCCAACACCATTTTCATAGTCGTTGTTTTGCCAGCACCATTTTTTCCTATGAAGCCAAAGATACTTCTCTCTGGAACAGACAGATTAAGATTGTCAATGATTTTCTGCTTTCCAAAACTTTTTGATAAATTTTGTATTGTGAGGACGTTCATTCGTTCTCCCCCTTTCCAAAGACAAAATAAATAATCGATCCAAAGAGCAAAAGGACTACAACAGTTACAAGCCACATGGTTTTGTTTCCAAAGCGATAGCGTGGGTGTCGTAGAATGTGTCTTACTGCTGCTACTGCAAGAGCAATGTCTATTAGCAGAACGGGAACAAGTAATGGCAGAATTTCAAATAATGTGTTCAATATTTTTACCTCCTATTTTATCGTTTCAATAATATTATCATAATGATAATATAAAGTCAATAGAAACCGTCCCTCTGATTTGGGACGGTCATTTTATTTATCTGTATTTTCTGCCGGAGATACGATTACGCCTATCGTCCGCAGCTTGCGCTCCGAGTTGGGTTCATTTCTTTTTACTGCGCTGATTATTTGAGAAATACTTGTTATAAGAGAAGTCAATTCATCATCAGAAAGATATAGTGGGGAAAGAGAAAATCCCGTCATATCTTTTTTGATATTGATATTCGGAGAGTGGCAATATTCCTGAAACTGTTTTGCAAACCCAATGAAATATTGCATGAAATACTGCATATAGAGTTCGCCGGAATTTTTCTCAACGATCGTTTCTATATCGCTGCTGAGGTTATGTGCCAGCGAATAAGTTTTTTCTACCGTACCGCGCACCTGTGTTTCTTCCACCACCTGTAAAATACCATCGCTTAACATTTTTTTGAGATGCCGGTATAAGGTAGCTTGGGGAATGTCGGTATAAATATCGGCTAACTGTTTCGCAGTTGCTTTCCCCTGTGAATGTATTTCAAGCAGTAATTTACATTTCACCGGATTTGTAATGCACTCCATAAGCCTATCTGTCATCTTTCACCCTCCTGCGTTAATATATGAAAATATTATCATTTTGATACTAAAAAGTCAATCGACACTTTGATATAGCGCAATTAAAAATATAGAACATTTTTTCGGTGTAGGTTTGGTATTTTTCAAAATCCTCCGTAGTAGGAAGTAGGAAAATTATTTCTTAAACTTTTCTAAAATCTTCGGCAAAATCGCCTTGTCTGGTGTAGTAGGTAGTGAAAGAAAAAAATCGTAAAGCGGGTAGGAAAACCGCTTGCAAACGTCTTGTTAGCGAAAGGGGGCTACTCATGGAAAACAGGAAACGAAACGTACAAATCATCATTCGGGTAACAGAGGAAGGACGAGCGTTGATTGAAGAAAAGATGAAGCAGATACCAACGCTCAATCTCTCCGCCTATGCTCGGAGAATACTCATTGACGGGTACATTATCACGCTTGATTTGCAGGAAGTCAAAGGGCATACGGCGCAGCTTCAGAAAATCGGCGTGAACATCAATCAGATTGCAAAGCGTATCAACGAAACCGGACGAATTTACGCAGACAATATGGACGAGATTAAACGTGTCATGGAAGAAGTCTGGCGATTGGAACGGCGATTGCTTCTGCAATTCAAAAGTTTAATGAAATGAGGGTTTGGGATACTTCCCAACAAG
>OFEY01000213.1_pt1 | contig 60246 bp, 52 predicted proteins | sample 1521251 | NCBI WGS metagenome assembly OFEY01 (sample SAMEA3504100, study PRJEB24116) | mouse gut metagenome | biome: mouse gut; feature: mouse-associated habitat; material: faeces | place: Denmark | collected 2011
AGCTTCTGACCACATCCACACTTCCGTCTTTTGAGTGCAAATCGTATTTTACAAAACCACCCAAATAACTGACTTCAAGAATCGTTATTTCTGATTCTTCCTGTGCATCCACCTTCTCGCAGAATTCCACTACCTTCTCTGGTTCCGTCATGTTAATTTGATTTCTGCTGTCAACAGCCGGATATCCATTTTCTCCAAGGCGATTAACAATGCTTCGAATCATTTCCAAATCAGCTATCTTGTTTTCTTCTGCTGCTTCTTTATAAAGATCCACGCAGATTTCTATAATTTCTTCCGCATTCTCCTGAGAATTTTCTGTTTCCTCCTGAATCTCAATGAAGGGATCATCAACCTGTATTTCTTCCGGGGGCGTATCACTGCACCCCGAAATGGTACAACTCAGAAGTATTTGTATCATGCATAGTCTCATTCCCATGCCTCTCCTTTTTTCTTTCATATAGACCTCCATTCTTTTTTCTAATATGGTAATATCCTGATTTTCAATGTACAGCACTTTAATTATTACATTTGTAAGATTTTTGAGTAAAAAAATTTTCTCCCGCAATACAATATACTCTCTTAAATATTACACCCGTAAGATTTGTAAGTCAAGTTATCTTTATATAAAAAGGCTTCTGCCAGAAGGTATCATACATTTTCGCAAAAGTGATACCTTTTAGCAAAAGCCTATTATTCAGCAAGGTTTCAAACCACCCCACTGTTACAATATTCAAATAGTTCATTCAAAAGACCAGAAAACACACGTCCATTATCTTTCTTTATTATCCAACAAACCGCAGAAAATCAAGGTTTCCTCGAAAGCAGACAAACGGTTTCAATATTCGCAGTCCAAGGGAACTGATCCACTGCCACTGCCCGCTCCACCACATACCCATTTTCCAAAAATACCTCCAAATCTCTTGCAAGGCTTGTGGGTTTACAGGAAATATACAGAAGTTTTTCAATTCCATAAGCAATAATCTTTTTAAGCGCCTTAGGATGAATTCCATCTCTTGGAGGATCTAAAATAATCATATCAGGATGTTCTTCAATATCATCCAAAACCTTTAAAACATCACCAGCAATGAACTCACAGTTATGCAGTCCATTTAATTCTGCGTTCTTTCTTGCCGCCTCCACCGCTTCTTCCACAATTTCCACTCCAATTACCTTTTTAGCGGCAGGAGCCATAAGCTGTGCAATCGTGCCTGTCCCGCTGTACAAGTCAAAAACAATTTTACCAGAATTTTCTTCCTGACTATTTTCTCCAAGGTCACCAATATATTCCCTGGCAGTTTCATACAAAACTTCGGCTCCCAGCGAATTTGTCTGAAAGAAAGAAAAAGTGGATATTTTAAATTTAAGCCCAAGTAATTCCTCAAAAAAGAAATCCTGCCCATATAAAATTTCGGTGCGGTCGCTTTGAACCACATCTGCCGCCGAATCATTTATAATATGGAGAATTCCCACTATTTTGCCATCCAGATTCAGCTCTAACAAAGCGTTTTTAAAAGCTATAAGCCTTTCCTTTTCCGCCTGATGACTCTTTTCTCTTAAATCGCTTTCCTCCGGCGCTGCACCCATATCCACATTTGAAGCCTTATCATAAAACTCCATCTGAGAAGTGGTTACCAATGCAATCAATATTTCTCCTGTTTTTGATGCTTTCCGCACCAAAAGATGACGCAAATACCCGGTATGACGAAGCCTGTGATAAAAGCTGCAGCCTTCAAAAAAATCTCTTGTAAGTATAAGAATTTTCCGATAATCCTCATCCACAATCTGGCAGTCACGTACTGTAACAATATCATAAAAGGTCCCTCTTTTGTGCATACCAAGTGCAAGAGGTCCATCCTTATATTCATCTCCAAAAGAAAATTCCATCTTATTCCGGTAACCCCTTTGTACAGGGCTTTTTTTAATTCCTTCGAATTTCCACTGGCTGCTTTGTCCGGCAAGCGCATTCTTAAGAAGTTTATATACCTGTTCTTCTTTTATTTTAAGCTGTTCTTCATAGGGGAGAGAAAGATAGGTACAACCGCCGCATTCCCCAAAATGAGGACATGGACTTTTTTGCTCAAGCGGTGAATTTTCTTCTATGCTCACCAAACGTCCCTCGGCCTTTCCATTCCGTTTTTTTTGTACTGTCAAAGTTATTTTCTGTCCTGGCAGTACATTTTTAACGATACAAATTCCCTCTGGTGTGATCACAATTCCTTTATTAGGAAAATCCACCCGCTCTACTACTCCTGTCAATACCTGTCCTTTTTTCATATTCTTCTCCTTGCTCATTTTGCCTTGCACGGGGCTTCCCTCTACGCTCGTGAAAGTCAATTGCTTCGCGGCTTCACCGCTCCCTCAATTGCCGGCGCAATTCCCACTCCGGGCTGTCGCCCTCCCTGCTCATTTTGCCTTGCACGGGGCTTCCCTCTACGTTCGTGAAAGTCAATTGCTTCGCGGCTTCACCGCTCCCGCAATTGCTGGCGGAATTCCCACTCCGGGCTACCGCCCTACCTGCTCATTCCGCCTTGCCCGTCCAATGTGCAAGCTCCGGAACAAGTTTACTTGTTCCGGCGTTTGCACGCTGGACGGGGCTTCCACGTGAAAATGGGATGCACATTGCTGTACATCCCTGTTTTTACTTACTTGCTCTTTGAAAATTTTCCATTATTCGGCTGACTCTGTTTTTGCTGCTTCTTCCTTGGGTGTCTCAGCCTTTTCTTCCTCTTCTTCAAAGAAATCATCTTCAAAGTCGTCATCAAAATCATCATCGAAATCTTCCAGGTAGTCCGGTGTCATATAGCGGTATACTGCATATGCAATCGCCGCTACTGCTGCAACTGCACCAATAATTGCCAGTATCCATAAAATAGTATTATTTTTCCTGTCTTCCGCCTCTTTGTGACTCCAGTAATCTTTCAACTCCTTAATATCATGAGTTCTTACAAAATCTACCAATTCTTCAACCTTGCTCCATGTATTCATGTTGCATACCTCCCTTTTCCTATCATTAAATAATTTTTCTCTGAATATTTTTTGTTTTATTATTTCCTTCTTGAATAATAATATAACATTTACCACCAAAATTTACTACTAAAAATTAGAAAATTTACAAAATTTTCAAATTTTTGAAAAAAATAACTTTAAATTTTAATCAACTTTGCAAAAGCCGCATACATAATCTTCTGACCAGCATCATCAAAATCCACTGTTACTTTGTAATCTCTTGCACCCGGCTCTAAATCCAAAACGGTTCCTTCTCCATATTTTACATGCTTCACCCGGTCTCCGGCATCATAATCCGGCTTTCCGCCAACCACTGCCGAAGCCCCCTTGCTGATCCCTGCCGCACTTAAGGCGCCAAGACCGCCGCCAGCAATAAATGGTTTGTTTTCTACCGCTGTCTGTTTAGGCTTTAGGATGGCCGCCGGTTTGTATCTGTACACCTGACTGTCCACGGAGCTAAACTTAGAAGATGGAACATCCATTGGATTAATTTTAGGTGCCGGCAAATGATTATCCATTAGTTCATCGGGAATCTCTTTTACAAAGCGGCTGACTGCATTTAACTGAGTCTCTCCACGCACCATACGCATCTTTGCATAGCAAAGTGTAAGATCCTCTTTGGCCCTGGTAATGCCCACATAGGCAAGCCGCCTTTCTTCCTCAATCTCATCCGGATCGTCTGACACAATGGTCATGTAGCTGGGAAAAATCCCGTCTTCCATGCCTGCTAAATATACATGGGGAAATTCCAGTCCCTTTGCACTGTGAAGCGTCATAAGCAGTACTCTGTTTCCATCATTTTCCACTCTGTCTATATCTGCCACAAGGGCAACCTCCTCTAAAAATTCTCCTAAAGAAGGCTGATCATGGATTTCCTCAAAGGCAACGATCTTGCTGATCAGTTCATCAATATTTTCAATTCTGTTTTCTGCATCTTCTTCATTGGAGGCCTCTAACTCTGCTACATATCCTGTTGTCTCAATAATATCTTTTATCAAATCTTCCAATCCGTAAAATTCTAATTTACTCCGAAAAGACTGTATTAAAGTTACAAAAGGCTTTAGCTTGGCCGCTGTGCTTTTTCCAAGCCCCGTAATCTCATCAGACTGGCGCAAGGCATCATAAAAACTGATTTCCCTCATATCGGCATAGTCCTGCACCTTGGCAATTGTAGCAGCACCGATTCCTCGTTTAGGAATATTAATAATCCTTTTAACCGCCAGATCATCTCTTCCATTATCAATAGTTTTTAAATAAGCAAGCAGATCTTTAATTTCCCTTCTGGCGTAAAAGTTTATTCCGCCTACCACATCATAAGGAATTCCCTCCACCACAAAACGTTCCTCCAAAAGCCGTGCCTGGGCATTGGTTCGGTATAGAACTGCACATCCGCCATAATCTGCAATTCCTTCCCTCTTTTTCCGCTTTACATCATCTGCTACAAACTCAGCTTCCTCATAAGCATTATCAAACTGCCTGAAATGAATCCGGCTTCCTTCACCCTGATCTGTCCACAGTGTTTTGCTCTTCCGCCCTTTATTGTTACGTATCACTGCATTGGCGGCATCCAGCACATTCTGAGTGGAACGGTAGTTTTGCTCAAGGCGGATTACCTCCGCCTCCGGATACACCTTTTCAAAATCAAGAATATTTCTGATATTTGCGCCTCTGAATTTATAAATAGACTGGTCGTCATCTCCCACCACGCAAAGATTGCGGCTGCCATCTGCAAGAAGCCTGATCAATTCAAACTGGGCAGTGTTAGTATCCTGGTATTCATCAACCATAATATACCTAAAACGCCTTTGATAGCTTCCAAGAACTTCCGAATCTGTCTTAAAAAGCTCTACCGTTTTCATAATCAGATCATCGAAGTCCATAGCATTGTTCTTTTTAAGAGCTGCCTGATATTCCTGATATGCCTGCGCAATCTTTTGCTTTCTAAAATCCCCTGCTGCATTTAATGCGTATTCTGCCGGCGGGACCAATTCATCCTTTGCAGATGAAATTGCAGAGAGAATGCTTCTTTCCTTCAACATCTTAGTATCGATTAAAAGCTTTTTGCAAATATCCTTCATCACTGATTTTTGATCATCTGTATCATAAATGGTAAAATTATTGTCATACCCCAAACGATCTGCATAGCGGCGCAGTATTCTCACACAACTGGAATGAAAAGTGGTAACCCATATGCTTTCCGAGCCCATGCCCACAAGCTGCTCCACCCGCTCCTTCATTTCTCCTGCCGCTTTATTTGTAAAAGTAATTGCCATAATATTCCAGCCATTTACCCCAAGTTCATCAATCAGATATGCAATTCTGTGAGTAAGTACTCTGGTTTTACCCGAGCCAGCCCCTGCAAGAATAAGAACAGGCCCTTCTGTTGTAAACACACCTTTTTTCTGTTGTTCATTTAAGGTATCATATATACTCATATGTAGCTAACTCCTCCTATGTCCACCATTATATATTTTTTCCTATTTATTGTCCATGAAAAAGTAGATGTCTGCTGCTTTCTTCCTATGTCTTTCCAGTTTTATTTTATTGACGGTACCCTTGCAGATGGCGTATGATATCTATAAGTGAAAAGCATTATTTCTCCTTGCTTTTCACAAATATTTTAGAAAGAGGTCACATTATGAAACAGAAAATTATCATGAAAAAATTATCCGCTGTAACGCTGGCATTTGGACTTTGTGCTGCTGCCATGCTTTTTATTCCCTCTGTCACCGGAAATGATCAGGTGCAGGCAGACGAGCAGGTGCGCAGCGTATATACCAACGAACCAATTCCCGCTGCCCAGGCTTCCTTGCGCCCCATTGCAGTTATGATGCCCACCGATAAAAAGGCACAGCCATCCTACGGAATCGGTAATGCCAAGGTTCTTTATGAAATAATGGAAGAAGGCGAAATTTCCCGTCAAATGGCAATTATTGATGACTGGCAGGGGCTTACACGCATTGGAAATATCAGAAGCTGTCGTGACTACTATATTTCCCTTGCAACCGAATGGGATCCTATTTTGGTTCATTTTGGCGGTGTTTATTATATGGCTGACCGGATCAGTGCACCGGACATTAACAACTTATCAGGAACCAGTGAGTATGGCACCGGAGGAGCAGCTCCCGGATCTGCATATTTTTTCCGTACTGCGGACAGAAAAGCCCCTCACAATGCGTATATTAATGGGGAAGGCATTACAAATGCATGTAATTCATTAGGTTATTCCCTTGCCACAAGACCGGAATATTATAACGCTTCCCATTTCAGATTTGCAGAAGGAACTAACACCTTAGAGCAGTACGCAAATGCTGTTCCCGGTAATGTAATTGACTTGTCCAACGTATTTACTTATACCAAAAGCTACTTTACATACAATCCGGAAACCGGCCTTTATGCCAAAAATATTCATGGCGGTCCTCAGACAGACGGACTCACCGGCGTACAGCTTACTTTCTCAAATGTAATCATTCAAAATACCAAGTGGTCCAAACGTGATGCAAAAGGTTATCTTGCTTTCCAGACTATTGATTCAACTGGTGACGGATACTATTTTACCAGAGGAAGAGGGATTCATATTACCTGGAAGAAAACTTCTGATTATGCGCCTACCAGATATTATGATGACAATGGCAACGAAATTCAGTTAAACACCGGCAAAACCTATATCGGAATTGCCCAGCAGGGACGAGCTGTTCTCTATTCGTAGCCCCCTTAAAAACTCATTAAATTTTCTGCCTGGCAGTCCGCCCGGCTTCACACAAGCGCAGCGGATGCTCCGCTTTGCGCTCCATCCTTATGTTAAATCATACGCAGTTATCCGGAAAATTTTCATCCGGATAGCTGCTTTTTTATGCCTGATTCCCAAATATCTTTCCACCGGACATGCGACTTTTCTTCTTTCCGGCATATGATAAAGCATCAACTGTCGGCCTCAGATTTCTAAAAATCTGTCGCCTTCAATAATGAAAACGGAGGTAATTATGAAGAAAATACCAACATCCGGCGCGCCTGGCGTGCCTTCTTTACGAAAGAAAAAGTCCGCTGCTCTTTTGCTGACAGCATTGCTTCTTATCGGCTCACTTGCAGGCTGTGGAAAACAAAATGCACAAGGAAATGATGCATCAGCAAATGGTTCCCTGAAGAAGGTAACTTTAAATGAAGTTGCCCATTCCATTTTTTACGCTCCCATGTATGTGGCTATTGAAGAAGGATACTTTGAGGAAGAGGGAATTGAACTCACGCTTATAACTGGCTTTGGAGCCGATAAAACCATGACCGCTGTCCTTACGGATGAGGCTGATATCGGCTTTATGGGGAGCGAGTCCACTATTTATACTTATGCAGGCGGCACTCAGGATTATGTTGTTAACTTTGCCCAGTTAACACAGCGTGCCGGCAACTTTCTTGTTTCCAGACAGCCAATTGACAATTTTAGCTGGGATATGATCAAGGGAAGTAATGTACTTGGCGGCCGGGCAGGCGGTATGCCGGAGATGGTATTTGAATTTATCTTAAAGAAAAATGGTATTGATCCCAAAACGGACCTTACTATTGACCAGAGCATTGATTTTGGTTCTACTGCCGCCGCCTTTTCAGGCGGGCAGGGCGATTTTTCGGTTGAATTCGAGCCCCATGCCACCTCCTTGGAATTAAAAGGCGACGGTTATGTTGTAGCTTCCTTAGGAGAAGATTCCGGCTATGTTCCCTATACGGCTTTTTCTGCAAAAAAGAGTTATATTGAAGAAAATCCCGACACCATCCAGGCATTTACAAATGCACTGCAGAAAGGAATGGAATATGTAGCTTCCCATACTCCGGAGGAAATTGCTAAGGTGATAAAGCCCCAATTCGAAGAAACCGATTTGGAAACCCTTACCACCATTGTTACAAGATATTATGAGCAGGACACTTGGAAATCTGATTTAATTTTTGAAGAAGAAGCCTTCACTCTTCTTCAGAATATCTTAGAAGAATCAGGCGAACTTCCAAAACGGGTTCCCTATGAGGATCTTGTCACCACTACCTTTGCAGAAAAAGCCGCCAAATAAAACAACGGATGTCAGGTTTTGCCAGCCATCCTTATATTAATTAATTCAGGAGGCAGATCATCAATTTATCTGCCTCCTGTACTGTAATTTTTTGATTCCCATAATTTCAAAAATGTAAGCTTTTACACTTCCGAAAACTGCTCCTTTCCTACAAAGCAAAGAGGACATACAAAATCCTCAGGTACATCTTCCCACTTTGTTCCCGGTGCAATTGAAGCTTCCGGAAAGCCTTTTTCCTCATCATACTCCCATCCGCATACATCACATACATACTTCATAACCAGTCTCCTTTATATTTCCAAATTCACTAATATGAAAGTATTATATCCCATTCTGTGGGTAAAAAACCAAATTTGTCTGCTTTTAAAGATGTATTCTTAAGGAGTTCATAAATGCAAAGTCAAGTAATGCCATAAACATGGAAAATCCGGTAAGTATAAAAGTGAGTACGATAGCCGACACATCATAGATCACCTTGCTCTGCTCTACAATCTGCCCTTTTTCGTTTCTAACCTCATAAGTTTTCTGCCTGCTTCCAAAAAGAACTTCTACCCCTAATGTAATCAACATCAATGGCCAAAACTGAAAGATTACTCTAAGATCCAGCCCCGGCAGAAACAAATGGATCAGAAACAAAACGCCTGTAACAATCAGCACCATGCCAAAGGTAACAGAGCCTACCCGTCGTATTCTAATCGTCTGTCTCTCCATTATTTTTCCTCCTGCTGGTCTGCCTTGCTACTTTCTTCTATCACATTTTCCTTCAATATTTTCTCTTCCTCCGGCACTACCTCCACTTTTTTTCCATTAAGCAGCCTGACTCCCCAAAATATAATGCCGGCTCCTATTACTATGCTTGGCGCATAGCTGCCTATTCTCCACATCATACGCGGTATAAAGTTATATTGCTCCGGAAGTATATTGCGCAGCAGATTCGTTGAAGTATTCCACAAGAAACATACTCCTATAAAAATCAATCCGTAAGCAACCCATTTTTGATGCTTCTCCACATATCCCTTTGTACCCAGAAAGGATTCCATTCCAAAAATATATTCATCCTCCACCTGTGCGAACTCCTCGTCGCTTAAACCGGCAAGATGATTGGCATGGAAAAATCCATAGAACCAAACCACCACATCAAACAGTACAATAATTGTCTGCTGAATCCATCCGCTGAACGCAATCAGCAGAAAAAATACCAGCATAAGACTCATTCCTGTTTTCATAAAACCCATGTACATTTCTGCTGCTCCCGGCAAAAATGAAAAACAAAATGATAAAAATCTGCTTTTTTTCTTAGTCTTCATAATAATTTCCTCCATTATTCATATTAAATACGGCATCCAGCCTGAAATTGTTTATCCTGTTAAACCAGTTGTTAAGTTTTTGATTAATTTCCCTTGTTGTCTCTCCTAATCGTTCGTTTGCATCCATACTTTCTTCCATTTTGTTTTGCTTATCCTCCATATAAAATGCCGGATCTTTATTGCTGGCAATAGTGGGGATAATCATTAACATGAAAATCGCGGCGGCCATTCCCGTTATAATTTTAAGACGATACGTAAAAGTCTGAACCGTTCGCATTCCGCTCCCGGATAAAGGAAATTCTTTCACGGTTTGTTTTGGAAATGCCTGATTTAAAATCTGTTCTTTCATATGCTTAGGCGCATACAACTCCTGCTCTTCCAGTTGTCTGATCATACGCTCCAGTTCTTCATCTGTGGGATATCCACTCATACCGGTTCCTCCTTTCCATACATCCTCTTAAGCATTTCTTTTGCCCTGTAAATTTGTGTCTGTATTGTTTTCAGGCTCTGGCTGCGTCTTGCAGCAATCTCCTTGGCGCTTAATTCCCTTAAATAATAGTCCCTTGCCACTTCATTATAAGGCGGCTTTAAGCTTTCACACCATACTACCAACTGGCTTTTCACCTCTTCTTCAATACAAATCTCTTCCGGAGAGCCCCGTTTTTCCACTGCAGTTTCAAAAAAGGAATCCTCCGTAGGCACATTTCTGTGACTGGCACTTCTTAAATAATCAATGCTCTTATTAGTTGCAATCCTGCAGATCCACGCTTTTTCATTGTTTCCATCAAAAGTTTGATATTTCTGAAATGCAGATAAGAAGGTTTCCTGCATCAAATCCTCTGCAGCAAAGTAATCACCGGTCAGCTTATAACAAATGGAAAAAACAAGTTTATCATATGTATCGATTAGTGCTGCCAGCTTTTCCTGGGTACATTTATTTTCTTCTACCGCGGTACTTATTCTCTCCACCCTCTTTCTGATTTCTTACTTTCATAAATTATAACGGAACCATTTTTTATTTGTCTTCAATATTTACAAAATTTTTTATTTTATTTTCAGATTTACGAGAATCTAAAACTTGTCATAGGGTTTTAAATACTATATAATAAATATCAGAATTATTTGGAAGGCGCAGATTCACATGACAATTGACAGAGATGACTTATTAAACAGCATATTGGAAAGTCTGGACAGAATTCAGCACATTAAAGCGGAGGATATTCCCAACATTGATTTATATATGGATCAGGTTACTACCTTCATGGAAAAACGTCTGAAAAGCACCACAAGAAGTCCGGAAGATAAAATTCTTACAAAAACCATGATCAATAATTATGCAAAAAATGACCTGCTTCCTCCTCCTATCAGGAAAAAATACAGTAAAGAGCATATCCTGCTACTTATTTTTATTTACTACTACAAAGGAATTCTTTCCATAAATGACATTCAGACATTGTTAAACCCTCTTACTTCAAAATACTTCCAGACAAATGAAAACATTAATTTGGAACATATTTATGAAGAGGTATTCAGTCTGGAAAAAATAGAAGTCCAACATTTAAAGGAAGACATCATTAAAAAATTTACCATTTCACAGGAAACCTTTAAGGATGCTCCAGCAGAAGATCAGGAAATTCTACAGTTATTTTCCTTTATCAGCATACTCAGTTATGATACCTATGTAAAAAGGCTTCTAATTGAAAAAATGGTGGACAGCTTTAAGGCTGCAACTTCGAAAGACGATTCCTTAAAGCATTCGGAGGCAAAAGAAAAAACAGATAAAAATTCAAGAAAATAGTGCCGGCTTATTGCCACAGGAATAAACCTAATACACCGGAGGTAGATTATGAACAAAAAAATACAGACAAATATTGTAGACCATTTATTTGAAGCCATTTTATGTCTGGAAAATAAAGAAGAATGCTACAGCTTTTTTGAAGATTTGTGTACGGTAAATGAACTGCTTTCCCTTTCTCAGCGTTTTGAAGTTGCCTCCATGTTAAAAAACCATAAAACTTATCTTGAAATTGCAGAGGAAACCGGTGCTTCCACAGCTACTATCAGCCGGGTAAACCGTTCTTTAAATTATGGCAATGACGGTTATGACTTAGTATTTAAGCGGATCGAAAAATAAACGGATAATTCTTTTGAATTACCCGTTTATTTCTATAATCAGCATAGGATCAATATATGCATCATCCTGCATGATCTGATAGCCTAATTCCTGATTTTCTTCTTCTATTGAATATAAAATATATCCTTTTCCCAGATCCTCACCATTTTTAACCAGTGCATTTCCACTATTCCTGTAAACAGATTTATAGCCATTTCCATGATCGATCACGATTTTTGTTCCATAGAGCTCATCTGCATCCACACTAATCACCGTTCCGGTTCCCGATGTGATTACATTGGTTCCACTTAATGCTGAAAATACCAGCATAGGTTCTTCCCCTTGCTCCTCCTTCATCGTGGCAGATCCGCTTAGCGGAAATCCTTTAGGCAGTGCATCCTCGATTGCTTCCTGAGATATTGCATCTTCCGTAGCCATTTTATTAGAGACCGTCTCACTTAAAACCGCCACCTTATTGGTAAGAGTGGAATTCTCCACCGATAAAGCTTCATTTTCATCTGTCAGATTATTAATTATAGCTGTTTGATTAACTACTTCTTTTCTTATGTGTTTTAATGTGATCGTGTCATAGGTAAGCTTACATACAACTACCACCACAAGCAGAAAAAAAACAATTGAAACTGCCTGTACCAGGGTTGGCCCAATTGTACGCCGATGTAAGGCACCATCTTGTTTTTCGATCAGCAGCATGACTGTGACTTTCTTTTTTCTTTTAAGAAGCTGTCCCATAATTTGCTTATCACCTCCGGTCAATTATTATCATTTTATCACACAGAATAAAATAGAGCAACTTTCCCATACGTTTTCACAGAATTTTCTTTACTTTTTGTTACGTCTGTGATATTCTGAATATGTTACAGGTTTCTGTGATATGCATTATTATTTATTCTTGGAGGTATCTATAATGAATAAAGGTACAGTAAAATGGTTTAACAACCAAAAAGGTTACGGTTTCATCTCTGATGAGTCAGGAAATGATGTTTTCGTACACTACTCAGGACTTAATATGGAAGGTTTCAAGTCTCTTGAAGAAGGCGCTTCTGTAGAATTTGAAGTAGTAAATGGCGAAAAAGGACCTCAGGCTGTAAACGTAACAAAGTTATAATTAGCAGAAGTCTATTATAGCGTATTAATCAGTAACACGATGTGCCTTTTCTTAAATATAAATGTTTCATTTTATTTAGAATTTGCAATATTGTTTTATCAGATTAAGGAAATGACCTATCTCACCAATGAGATAGGTTTTTTTTGCATAAAATATTTCACAGAGGCTGTCCGCTTTATCCTATATAGGCAAGAACCTCCTCAAATTTCATTTTTCCGCCAAAAAGATCCAGTGCACTTCCTATTGTCACGTCCAGTTTTCCCTTCCCCAATTCCTTTAACAGCTTAAGATCATGAAAGTCGTGCACGCCGCCTGCATAAGTACATGGAACCTTGCACGTATTTCCAAGCATTGCAGCAAGTTCCTGCTCAATCCCCTGACTTTTTCCCTCCACATCCACTGCATGAATTAAAAACTCACCGCAGCAATCGGATAAATTTTCTATGGTTTCGGAATTTAACTTTACATTCGTATATTTCTGCCATCTGTCGGTCACAATATAATATTCGTTTTCTTTCCTGCGGCAGCTTAAATCCAACACCAAATGCTCCCTTCCAACAGCATTTACCATTTCCTTCAGCCTGTCATAATGGAGCTGTCCATCTTTAAAAACATAAGAAGTTACGATTACATGGGATGCTCCTTTTTTCAAAAAAATTTCTGCGTTAGAAGGATTGATTCCTCCTCCCACCTGCAGCCCATACGGATATGCCGAAAGTGCCAAAAGTGCCTGCTGTCTGGTTCTTTCATAATATTCACTGTCAGAAGAATTCAGTAAAATAATATGTCCACCTTTTAATCCCTTTTCACAATAAAGCCTTGCAAAAAAAGCAGCATCCTGAGAAGCTACAAAGTTTTCCGACGCTTTATCTCCCTGATCCTTCAAACTACTGCCTACAATCTGCTTTACCTTTCCGTTATGGATATCAATGCATGGTCTGAATTTCATAATAAGATTTTTATCCTTTTTATTATTTTTTATTTTTAAGTATATCATATTTTTATTTTTGTTTCAGGTATGATTTTATTCTCTTTGTGCATAATAGCAATAGAACTGACAATAATGCAGTTCTTATATAAGGAGGTAAATTATGAAAAATATGAGAAAACTAATTGCGGTATCTCTTGTCCTTGCAATGCTTTGTGTTCTTTCTGCATGCGGAACCAAAAACAAAAACGACACAAACGATATGGCAGGAAATACCAACACCACCACTGAAAATGGCACCACCGGAAATAATGGCACTACAGGAAACAATAGTGCCACCGGCGGAACAACTAACGCCGGCACTACAGGAAATGATTCTGTTGATAATATGACCGGCGGTGCTGATGACGCCAATGGCATCAACGGCACAACAGGCAATAATAATGGAAATGTAAACAATGCCACCACAGGAACCAATAATGATGGAGATTCCGTTCTTGATGATGCAGGCAATGCTGTGGGAGATGTAGTGGATGACATTACTGACGGTGTGTCCGACATCACAAACGATCTGGTGGGAAATGATGACAACGACAATGCAGACAATGACACTAACTCTGCAAATGCCAGTGCCTCTCCAAGCAGCGATAATGGTACTGCAAGAGCCAGAACTAATCGCTAAGCATCAACGTAAGGAGAAATTTTCACACAATGATCCTTCTATTAGAAAAGGATGCCGCACCCTCTACGGCATCCTTTTCCATTTATTTTTATTTTTCTATAATTGTACCATCCCTGTAAGCCTGCAGAAGCAGCTCTAACTGTTTAATGCTTTCCCGCAATTCCGCCCCCACATCCGTATCAGCAACTCTGATCCTTATAGGCGCTGTTTCCACTACGGTAGAATCCGAAAAAATATCAGACTCATGTAAAATGGCTGCTTCTGTTGATTCAAATGGCTCATGGGCTACCAGACGCATACCATGGGAATTAGCCACCAGAGTGTATCCTGCAATACCAGTTTTCCCTTGATAAGCCTTAGAAAAACCGCCATCTATAATAAGAAGCTTTCCATCACACTTAATGGGCGTTTCTCCTTTTTTCAGTTCTACCGGTACGTGCCCGTTGATGATATGGGATTTCTTTTTGTCAAGACCAAATTCTTCCAATATTCGATTTAAAATTTCTTCCTGATCCAGCATGGAATAATAACTGTTTTTAATCTCCTTATGGGTTTCTTTATCTTCTACAAAGTACCTTTCAAAAGTGGTCATCTTATCTTTTCCAAATACCGGAGAGTTAGGGCCTGCCCAGATATACCAGATATAATCCTGTGCTTTCCTCATGCCGATAGGATCATTTTTTGCATAATATCCTTTTCTGGCATAATTATCCAGCACATCATATAACTCTCTGCCTCTGTATTTCCTGCCATCCACATTGACAGACTTAAAATCCCCATTTTCATCTAAAGGTACACACCCATGATAAAGCAGGTTAGAATTATGAATTTTATAAAGTCCTCCATTGGAATATAAAAACCGTACCTGACGCTGCAGTTTTTCACATTTTAAAAACGCCTGCTGGATTCTCGCCATCATCTGTTCTTCATCAGGGGTAAGATTGTAAGGATCAGCAGGATCTACGGTAGGAAAATCCGTATCCTTCATTGGATATTCCTTTCCATAAACCATTACCGTCTTTTTTTCATAATCTATTTTATCTAAAAGCAGTCTCCCTTCCATTTCAAATTCAGGATGCTTTTTAATAATCTGCCCCTCCAGCTTAAACTGAATAATTGAAACTGCTTTATGAATCTTCATATCCATGCTTAAGTCTTTTGTGTTATAGTCGGTATTATACTTTATGGCAAAGGCATCACAGTTTACATTTTGGTAGGTATCCAGTGCAAAAGTTGCCAAAGGAATCAGATTTATTCCATATCCTTCCTCTAAGGTATCCAAATTTCCATAGCGGACTGCAGTTCTTAAGACTGTGGCAATACATGCTAAATGCCCGCATGCTGCTCCCATCCATACAATATCATGATTCCCCCACTGAATATCTACTGAATGATATTTCATCAATGTATCCATGATTACATGGGGCCCCGGTCCTCTGTCAAAAATATCACCTACAATATGAAGGTGGTCGATCACCAACCGCTGGATCAGATTACTCAATGCCACAATAAATTCCGGTGCACGCCCTATCCTGATAATCGTATGAATGATCTCATTATAATAACCTTCTTTATCAGAAATATCAGCCTTTTCCGTAATCAGTTCTTCTATAATATAAGCAAAATCCTTGGGGAGCGCTTTCCTTACCTTTGATCTGGTATATTTGGAAGCAACCTTTTTTGTGATTTGTACCAGTCTGTGAAGCGTAATTTTATACCAGTCTTCAATGTTATCTTCTTCCCTTAATATAATATCCAGCTTCTCCTGAGGATAATAAATCAATGTTGCCAAAGACTTCTTATCTTTATTACTTAATGTATTGCCAAATTCTTCGTCAATCTGCCTTCTGATGGCGCCGGATCCATTTTTCAGTACATGATTAAACTGCTCATACTCTCCATGAATGTCTGTCAGAAAATGCTCCGTCCCCTTGGGCAGATTTAAAATTGCCTGCAGATTAATGATCTCCGTAGATGCTGCCGCAATATTGCGATACTGATTTGCCAGACTTTTTAAGTACTTTAACTCCATTAATTCAAGTTCATTCATATTAACCTACGTCCTTTCTCTTCTCTGCTGATGTCTGCTTATCCAATTACATCACTCATAGAATAAAGGCCGGCCGGTTTTCCCTTTAAAAACTTAGCAGCCTGAACAGCACCCTTTCCGAAAACAGCCTTGGAATATGCAGTATGGGAAAATGTAACCACTTCATCTGCTCCTGCAAAAATCACGTCATGCTCTCCCACAATGGTTCCTCCTCTGACTGCCGAAAAGCCTATCTCCTTTTGCGGACGCTTTTCCCTTCTCTGGCTTCTGTCGTAAACATATTCATATTCCTTATTTAATGCTTCGTTTACGGAATCTCCCAAAGCAAGCGCTGTACCGCTGGGTGCATCCACCTTAAGCTTATGATGCTTTTCTACAATTTCAACATCAAACCCTGCCGGTGCCAAAACCAAAGCTGCTTCCTTTAACAGCTTCATCAGCATATTAATTCCCAAAGACATATTGGCAGATTTAAGAATCGCAGTCTTTTTAGATGCTTCCTCCACCTTTTTCAACTGCGCATCACTAAGGCCTGTGGTGCAAAGCACACAAGGAATCTGCTGCTCCACGCAATAATCCAAAAGTTCGTCTACCGCCGGTGCCGCACTAAAATCAATGATTACATCCGCCTTAACATTGCAATCCTTTATATTCTTAAATACAGGAAAAGAATTTTTCCCTTCATCATACGCATCCACTCCGGCTGCTAACACAATTTCATCATCATCTGCAATCAGCCCCACAATGGTTTGTCCCATTTTTCCGTTACATCCATGCATAATTACATTTGTCATAACTCATGCCTCCTTATTTTCTGGTAAATATATACCTACTATATATAATAAGGCCTTTCCCCTTTTCTGGAAAGACCTTATATTACTTTCACTCAATACTGTCTTTGGAATCACAAGATTCCATATTCTTTCATGGCTTTTTCAAGCTTAATCTTGTTTTCCTCTTCCATATCTGTAAGGGGCGGTCTTAAAGAACCTGCTTCTTTTCCCATCAGATTAAGTGCCATTTTAACAGGAATGGGATTTACTTCGCAAAAAAGTGCATTGCAAAGAGGAATTGCCCGATACTGCTCCGCACAGCTCCCCTCAATATCTCCTGCAAAGAACTTTGCACAAATCTCATGGGTTTGCTTAGGTGCCACATTGGAAAGTACGGAAATAACTCCTTTTCCGCCAAGGGCAAGCAGCGGCACAATCTGGTCGTCATTTCCCGAATACAGATCAACCTTTCCTTTTGCAAGGGACATCAGCTTTACAATCTGGCTGATATTGCCGCTGGCTTCCTTAACTCCGACAATATTCTCCACATCCGTGCAAAGACGTACAATCGTTTCCGGCGCGATATTGCAACCAGTACGGCTGGGCACATTGTAAAGTATACATGGAATCTTAACAGAATCTGCAATTGTTTTATAATGCTTATACAAACCATTCTGGGTTGCCTTATTGTAATAAGGAGTAACCAAAAGCAAAGCATCCGCACCGGATTTTTCTGCCTCGGTGGAAAGATAAACCGCAGTTTCCGTACAGTTAGAGCCCGTGCCTGCCACTACCGGAATACGCCCTGCCACCTTTTCCACACAATATTTTATTACATCCAGGTGCTCCTCATGGGTTAATGTGGATGACTCTCCTGTTGTTCCGCACACAATAATAGCATCTGTTCCGCCTGATATCTGATCTTCAATCAATTCAGCAAATTTCTCATAATTCACTTCCCCATTTGCCTTAAAAGGTGTAACTATCGCAACACCAGCTCCCGTAAAAACAGCCATATCAAAATCCTCCTTGTTTTCCGAAGGAAAATCCGAGCCCCCTTGGCGAGGAGAGGATTTATCCTCCTTATTTTTTGTTAAAAAAAATCGATGCTTCCTTCCGCGCACCGACTACCTCAAAAATATCTCTTCATCGGATAGCGCCCCATCAGCAGCCTTTCATAACTGCAAATGACAGTCATACAGTTATTCACTGTATGCCCAAGAATCCGATCACAGCCTTCAGATTCTTTCGGCGTTTTTTCCTTTCATTTTCCTTCTTCTGTGCCTGCCACATCCAAAAAACTACTCATAAAACACGCAACCTCTACCTCAAAATCCTATGTAATTATCTTTTATGAAACTATCATAGCACTATGCCAAAGCACTGTCAACGCACAGATGCTATGATTTCATGCTTATCATATTGCAAAAAATGCTGCTACAACAGTTACCCTTTTATCTTAACCGTCTCTATCCTGGAAATCTCATCCGCCAGCAGGCTGATCTCATCATTTAAAGAAATTCCGGTTAAGATGACGTCCGTTTCCTCGTCCCTTGCTTCCAGAAGATTTTTTAAATCTTCCACTGTAATAATGCTGTTATCAATCAATCCTAACAGTTCATCCAAAATCAGCAGGTCGCATTCGCCGGTAGAGAGAACTTTTTTGGCAAAATTAATACCGTTTTTAATATTGATGATTTCCTCTGTCTTTTTCTCCTCGGAAAGTTCCGCAAAGTTTAAGTCTGACTTCTCAAAGCGGAAAATTTTGATCTCCGGCTCCAGCCTTCCCAAAAATTCCGAGTCAGCAAGTCCTTTTCCCTTTAAAAACTGTATGATCATTACACTCTTTCCCAAAGCTGCCATCATCACCGCTTCTCCAAGCGCTGCCGGTGATTTTCCATGTCCGTCCCCACTGTATATATGCACAATTCCCTGCCTCATAATACACCTCACCCGAGTACTTTCTGCCGCATTTTGGCAATATATTTTAAAATATGTTATTTATCGTATCATAAAAGTGTACAAAAATCAACATTTGGGCAACAAAAGGCCAACTGCTGTGTTTTATAAGGAAAATAATGCTTCCTCATAATCTTTTACATAATATTTTATTTGGAATTTAATTCTCCATTTACCTTAAGAATTCTCCAATAGGGGATTTTATCGTTTTCCCTCTGATCGCTTGCCCATGCAGCAATCGAGACAAAAATTCCTGCAGTAATGGGTTCCGTAAAGTCAGCTCCGTTTTTCTTCGCAAAATATTCTCTTATTTCCCCTACCGTAAACAGCTTTCCACAAGGTACACGCCTCATTACTTTGTCATATTCAATGGGAGGCGCAAAGTACATTCTGTTACCGCCATATTTTTTTATGCTCTTTTCATCTGTTATTGTCTGAAATTTGGGCATATCTTTGCTGTCATGAAGCATCGCATTAAAATTTTTTTATCTTCGTTTGCCATAATTTAATCCCTCCTGCCCCAAGCATAGCCAAAAAAAGAAAGTCATGCAATGAGACAGTTTTAAAAATATCATAATTTTCTTCTTCCCAATTCCAGACATCCCATAATTCCCTGATTGCCATTAAGACTTGCCGGAACTATATAGTTTTCCATATGGTCAATCTCCTCCGTCTTTATATATCCGTTAAGAAGTTCCAGCGTCTTTCGCCGGATTATCGGAAACAATTGCTCCTGTTTCATAACGCCTCCCCCTAAAATAATCATTTCCGGAGAAAGAGTTAAAATATATCCGGTAAGCGCCTGGGCAATATAATAAGCCTCCAGCTCCCATACCTTTTTTTCGTCTGCTAAAGCTGCCGCCTCCTGTCCCCAGCGGCTCTCGATGGCAGGGCCGGATGCCAGCCCTTCAAAGCAGTCTTTATGATAAGGGCAAATGCCTTCGTAAGGATCGTCATTTCTTTTTCTGACCAACACATGCCCTGCTTCCGGATGGAGCATTCCATGAAGAAGACTTCCCTCTATAAAAATGCCTGCTCCGATCCCTGTTCCGATGGTCATATAAACCACACAACTTTTCCCCTTGGCCTGGCCAAAGGTCACTTCCCCCAAAACAGAACTGTTTACATCCGTATCAAAACCAATGGGGCAGCCAAGGGCTCTTTCCAGTGTGCCCGCCATATCAAAATTCTTCCATGCCAGCTTGGGCGTGCTTGTAATGCATCCATAGGTATCTGAATTTTGATTCAGGTCAACAGGACCAAAGCAGCCTACTCCCAAAGCTTCCACTTTTTCTTTTTTAAAATACGCTGTCACCTGAGGTATCGTTTCCCCGGGTGTTTTCGTGGTAATGGAAATCTGATCAAATATATTTCCTTTTTCATCTCCAACCGCACACACCATTTTCGTGCCTCCGGCCTCCAATGCGCCTAATCTCATTAATTTCACCCCTTCAATATATTAATCAAATTATAACACGCCATCCCACAACTGCCAATACGTGATAAACTTCCATTACCTCCAGACAGCAGACGTGCAAAAAACCGCTGCCCACAAATGATCACTCATCTGTAAATGCAGCGGCCAGCCTTATTAAAAAGGGGTTACCTGAAATTTATCTTTATTCCTCCATAAGTTCTAATTTACTTACGGAAACCTCATATGCTGTTCTCTTTTCCGCATCATCCTCAGAAAGCCTCTTCATGTACTCCCTGCTCTGGATTCTTCCCCAGATTTCACATCTGGTTCCCACTGAGAAATTACTTGCAAAACGGGCATTTCTTCCCCAGCAGATACAGGGAATGTAATCGCTTTTTCCATAAGGCCTGTTTACTGCCAGCAAAAGATCTGCAATCTCTCTTCCCAAAGGCGTTTTTCTGTAAATGGGTTCCTTACAGATATAACCGTCCAGATAAATCTGATTGGTTTTCGAGCTTTCCGGTGTTTCATCCACAAACTCAATCTCCCTTGCAAATACTGAAAGCACAAGTCTGTTTTTCCGCTCTTCATGCCTGTTGTAGGAACGGAACTGTCCCTGAACCATAATATTTAGTCCTTTATAGTCCTCATTCACATCAATCAGCCGCTCAGATACCATCAGCGGAATAATATCACTGGAATCGCTTAACCTTGGTACATTCACGTCTACCATATAAAATCCTTCTCCGAAAATTTCATGGCTGAATACAAAATCACTTACGATCTCTCCCATGATTACCACCTGGTTGTTTTCAATTACCTTATCTGTCATTTTAGTTCTCCCTTCTTACTCCTTAAGAATTTTTTCCTGTCATGTATTACTATTTATATGAATTTTTTTCCAAAAAAGACCTTTTATTTACCGCATTATTTTACATTTTGTAACAATTACAAAACAGACGGGGCAGCAATTCTCTCTTAAGCCTTCACTGCAAATTGTATTTTCATATTTACAAGCCCTTGAAGGTGGTGCTATACTTAAACAGTTTGAAATATGATAAATACTGTATTTGCGCTGTATTGCAGGCTGCTTACTGCATCTTGGCTTATACATGGAGGAAAAATTAATATTATGAAAATGAAAAGAGAAAATGTAAGAAACATAGCAATAATCGCCCATGTTGATCATGGTAAAACTACCTTAGTAGATGAACTTTTAAAACAAAGCGGTGTATTCCGCGCAAATCAGGAGGTTGTCGAACGTGTTATGGATTCCAATGATATTGAAAGGGAACGGGGCATTACTATTTTATCCAAAAACACTGCCGTGACCTACAAAGATACCAAAATCAACATCATTGATACCCCCGGCCATGCTGATTTCGGCGGAGAAGTGGAACGTGTTCTCAAAATGGTGAATGGCGTTATTTTAGTAGTAGATGCTTTTGAGGGCGCTATGCCCCAGACAAAATTTGTTCTTAGAAAAGCGCTGGAACTTAAGCTTCCCGTAGTGGTATGTGTCAATAAAATTGACCGTCCGGAGGCCCGCCCTGATGAAGTGGTAGATGAAGTTTTAGAGTTGTTTCTGGATCTGGATGCGGATGAGTCCCAGCTTGACTGTCCCTTTGTATTTGCATCTGCCAAAACGGGAACTGCCACCTTAGACTTAAAAGAAGCGGGAAATAACATGATCCCCTTATTTGAAACAATTCTCAATTATATTCCTGCCCCTGAAGGTGATCCTGACGCAGGAACACAGGTTTTGATCAGCACCATTGATTATAATGAATATGTAGGAAGAATCGGCGTAGGCAAGGTAGACAATGGCTGCGTCCGGGTAAATCAGGAGGTGGTAATTGTAAACCACCATGATCCCGAAAAATCAAGAAAGGTAAAAATCAGCAAGCTCTATGAATTTGATGGTCTGAACAAAGTTGCGGTTTCCGAGGCCAATATGGGTTCTATTGTAGCTATTTCCGGCATTTCCGATATCCGCATCGGAGATACCTTATGCTCCCCGGAAAATCCAGTTCCTATCCCCTTCCAAAAAATTTCTGAACCTACTATTGCAATGCATTTTATTGTCAACGACTCTCCCCTTGCCGGTCAGGAAGGAAAGTATGTGACCAGCAGGCATATTAGAGACAGACTGTTCCGTGAACTGAACACTGACGTTTCCCTGCGGGTGGAAGAAACAGACACCACAGAAGCATTTAAAGTTTCCGGACGTGGTGAACTGCATTTATCCGTACTAATTGAAAATATGAGAAGGGAAGGATATGAATTTGCAGTAAGCAAGGCAGAAGTTCTCTATAAAACAGACGAAAGCGGTAAAAAATTAGAGCCAATGGAACTTTGTTATATTGATTTACCTGAAGAATTCTCCGGTTCCGTTATTGAAAAGCTAAGCCAAAGAAAGGGAGAACTGCAGAGCATGGGCGCCTCCTCCGGCGGCTATACCCGTCTTGAATTTTCCATTCCTTCCAGGGGCCTGATCGGATATCGTGGAGAGTTTATGACAGATACCAAAGGAAATGGCATTATGAACAGTATTTTTGACGGATATGGCCCCTATAAGGGGGATATCCAGTACCGAAAACAGGGCTCTTTAATTGCATTTGAGGCAGGTGAAGCAATCACCTATGGTCTGTACAACGCACAGGAGCGCGGTACTCTCTTTATCGGTCCTGGTGAAAAAGTATATTCCGGCATGGTGGTTGGTCAAAATGGGAAAGGTGAAGACATTGAATTGAACGTGTGTAAAAAGAAACAGCTTACCAACACCCGTTCTTCCAGCGCCGATGAAGCACTGCGTTTAACTCCGCCCAAGGTTTTAAGTTTAGAACAGGCTCTTGAATTTATTGATACAGATGAGCTTTTAGAGGTTACACCTACATCTCTGCGCATCCGCAAAAAGATTTTAGATCCTACCATGCGCAAACGTGCTGCAATGCGTTCTGCCTCCCTGCAGCAAAATTGATTTAAAGAGCATATTATAACACCGCAATCTTGTTTCTCCTAAAACAGTCACATAACAATTCTTCTTATTATATATTAATAATAAAAATTGTTATGTGACTGGAGCATAATCCTGCAATTAATGCAGGATTGCTTCTTCAATGATAAAGGAGAAAAATGGCCAAAGAAATAAAATGGAATAAACGGTTTGATATTGGAGTAGATTCCATTGATAAAGCACACCGGAAACTTTTTTCAATTGTACACAAATTATCCTGCCTTAATGAAAATGAAAATAACGGTCCCTGGGCATGTGCTGAAGGAATTAAGTATTTTAAAAATTATGCCATAACACATTTTGCTGAAGAAGAAGCCTATATGAAGTCGATAGGATACAAAGGTTATGAAATGCACAAGCGTCTGCATGATGATATGCGTGATAAAACTCTTCCTGCGCTTGAAAAAGACCTGAAAACATCAAAATACTCAAAGGAATCCATCCATCATTTTCTCGGCATCTGCCTTGGATGGCTGACTGCACATATTATGATTGAAGACCGTGCCATTACGGGAAAAGGCATAAACAAATGGAAAATTGATCATTCAGGAAAGACTGCTTTAGGGCTGGAAAGTGCAATATCTGACACTATGGAGGAAATTTTTAAGCTGCAGGCGGATGTCATCAGCGAACATTATAGTGGAGAAAATTTCGGAGAAAGTGTAATCAGCCGATTAATCTATCAATCAAAAGAAGGCAAACAAATACAGTTTCTATTAATTTTTGAGGAAGGATTGGTACTGCATATTGTAAACTCTATACTGGATATGCAATTTCGAAAAGTCGACAAATTAGTTAGTAATACTTTCAAAATACTTTCTGAACAGACGACAAATCAGATTACAGCCCATTTTCCATCCTCCCATAGCTTTGAACTGGAAAGCAGCCATTTAATGACTATGGAACAACTTCAACGGGAATTCTGCATTGAATATTCCAATTATAGTTTTCTGTTTGATACAGGAGTCGGATACTTTGCCTTTTGCATTAAATCAGTATAAAAAATGGATGCCGCGTACTGCGGAACATCCTAACATTCATCAATCCCCCGCAACTGTCTGGCATAGCATCATCCAGATCAGTGTTACGGGGGATTTCATTTTTATATTATCAGCCAAATGGATGTAAATACCCCCACCGGCTGACTGCTTATTTTATAAAATGATTATATATGCAGTAAATGGGTTGCTATCTGGAAATATACCAGAAGCGACAGCACATCCACAATAGTTGTGATAAAAGGGCTTGCCATAACAGCAGGATCAAATCCGATTTTTTTTGCAAGCATAGGCAGTGTACATCCTACAAGCTTGGCAATGATCACCGCTGCTACCAGTGTCAGGCATACCACTAACGCTACCATGATACTGACTTTATCCAGTAAAAGAAGCTTTAAAAAATTAGCTGCTGCCAGTGTAATCCCGCAAAGACATGCAACCCGGACTTCTTTAAAGACCACCTTAAATGCATCTCCAAATTCTATTTCATTTAAAGAAAGTCCGCGAATGATAGTAACGCTGGCCTGTCCGCCGGCGTTTCCACCTGTATCCATCAGCATGGGAATATACGCAATTAATGCACCATATGCCAAAAGCGCATCCTCAAAGGTAGTAAGCACACTCCCTGTAAGAGTTGCCGATATCATAAGCAGCAAAAGCCAGGGCATACGCTTCTTCCATGTTTCAATCACGCTTGTTTTCATATAAGGCTTATCTGATGGCACAATAGCCGCCATCTTTTCCATATCCTCCGTAGCCTCTTCCTGGAGAATATCCACAATATCATCTACCGTAATAATACCTACCAGACGATTTTCATTATCCACTACCGGCATTGCGGTAAAGTCATACTTCTGGAACTGTCTGGCAACTTCTTCCTGATCCATTAAGGTATTAATGTAAATAACGTTTTCATGCATGATATCCCCGATCACCGCATCCCCTGAACTGATCAGCAGATATCGAAGGGCAACCGTTCCCACCAGTGTTCTTTTGGCATCCAGCACATAACATATATTAATGGTTTCACTATCTACGCCAATTTTTCTAATACGGGCAATGGCATCTTCCACTGTCATATTTTCTTTTAAGTCCACGTACTCTACCGTCATAATACTGCCGGCAGAATCCTCCGGATATCTTAACAGATGGTTAATATCTCTTCTGGTCTCCGGATTTGCATTGGCAAGCAGCTTTTTTACTACGTTTGCAGGCATTTCCTCCAAAAGATCCGTAGCATCATCCGCCATCAGGTTATTGATAATTCCTGCCGCATCCTTTTCCGACAGGCTGGTAATAATGAACTGCTGGCTCTCCACTTCCAGATAAGAAAATACATCTGCCGCAATGTTTTTGGGCAGAATGCGGAAAATCTTCAAAAGATCCTCCTCTTCCAATTCCTCCATAATTACTGCAATATCTGCTTCATTCATTTCTGCAATCTTCTGGCGGAGCCGGGTATACTGCTTTGTGTCCAGTAGTTCCTTAATTATTTCGAACTCTTTGATTTCTTCCATAGCATTTCTCCTTTATATGTGATTTTTATGCTCCGTTCATGAGGAGGAATATCAGTATTACTGTTTGCTATACTTTTCTTCATAAAAACCACCACCTTTCTGGAAAATGCTCTTTTTTTACTTTAGACCATTCGACTTTTTTTGTCAATGTATTACTCTTTATCAATTCCACTCACTCATAATTTTCGTATTTTATGGTTCATCGTATTCTTTGTTCATATAGTACCCTTCCTTTGTAACTGTTATGCGTGCCCTGGCAGCACTGAGCCGGATCAGTTCTTCCCTGATCAGTTCCCTTTGCCCTGCCGGAATGCAGATATCGAAGGCCGCCTTTTCCGTATACCTTGCCTCTGTGATTTCAATTTTTTTACTGGAAAAAAAGTACTGCACTTTGGATACATCAGGATAATCCACTTCCACCGTTATCTCCGCTCCATACTCCATAAGACCGATTCCGGCATCCTGCAAAGCCGCCTGTGCCGCCTGGGTATAAGCACGAACCAACCCCCCTGTTCCAAGCAGTGTTCCCCCAAAATATCTGGTCACCACTGCCGCTGCGTTTGTAACCTTAGCTCCCAAAAGAACCTCTAAAATCGGTTTTCCGGCAGTTCCACCTGGTTCTCCGTCATCACTGCATCTGGTAAGCTGACTATTGTTTCCAATTACAAATGCCGTACAATTGTGTCTGGCATCATAATACTTTTTTTTCACCGACTCAATAAAGCTAAGTGCCGCTTCTTCCGATTCTGCAGGCGCTATCTGTGCAATAAACTTAGATTTCTTTTCTTCATAAGCCCCGTTTCCCTGCCGATATATAATTTTATATGAAGGAAATTCCGCTTCCCTGTCTGACATAAAATTTTCCCCTTTGATCCTTGAAATATAAGATAAACCTATGAAAGAAGTTTATCACAGACGGGAATAAAAGTGTACTGATTTGTGAACAATTCTTAATAAAGTATGAAAAAACTTTATTTCAGTCTTACATTTTGGTATACTTAAAGTGTTGCATTTTTTGGTCAATAAGCTGCTGCACAAAGTGTGACAGCGTTTGATGTGAACTTAATCTATATGGAGGCATATATATGAACTACAGTAAAAAAGGGATCAAAGCCAAACAAAAGTCCCTGCACGCTACTTCCACCCGGCTTGGGAAAAAGCTTCTGCTTGCAGTATTAAACCTTTCCCTGCTTGGCATACTGGCAGTAGGCATTATCGGCATCAGCATGGGCATCGGTATTTTCAAGGGCGTAATTGACACTTCACCCAGCATCGAAAATGTTTCCGTTACCCCCACCGGTTTTTCCACCTTTGTTTACGATCTTGAGGGAAATCAGACTGCCAAGCTGATCTCTCAGAATTCCAATCGTATTCCGGTAACTCAGGACATGATTCCAGAAAACCTTGCACACGCCTTTGTAGCCATAGAAGATGAACGTTTTTATGAGCATAATGGCATTGATATCCAGGGTATTTTACGAGCTGCTTATGTAGGTATTTCAAATGGCTTTGATTTTACGGAAGGTGCCAGTACAATCACCCAGCAGCTTCTTAAAAACAATGTTTTTACAGACTGGACAAGTGAGGAAGGTTTTGCTGACAGTTTAAAGAGAAAAATACAGGAGCAGTACCTGGCCATTGAATTAACCAAAATTATGCCCAAGGATGAAGTTCTTTTAAATTACATGAACACCATCAACTTAGGTCAAAATACCCTTGGTGTACAGGCAGCTTCCCTTCGTTATTTTAATAAGTCAGTCAATACCCTTACTTTATCTGAATGCGCTGTAATTGCTGCCATCACTCAGAATCCTTCCCGTTTTAATCCGATTTCCCATCCGGAAAAGAACGCGGAGCGCCGGGCGAAGGTTCTTAACCACATGTTGGAACAGGAGTATATCACACAGGCAGAATATGATTCCGCCATGGCTGATGATGTTTACTCCCGCATTCAGATTGTCAATGAAGAAGTAGAAGAAACTTTGGTTAATACATATTTCGTAGACGCATTAACCGATGATGTGATGCATGACCTTCTTGCGGCAGGGTATAACGAAACTCAGGCATTTACTCTCCTTTACAGCGGCGGACTTCAGATTTATTCCACTCAGGATCCTAATATTCAGGCTATCTGTGATGAAGTTTTTTCCAACGAGGAAAATTATCCGGCAGATACCAGATGGTATTTGAACTACGCCCTGACAGTTAAACAGGCAAATGGAGACTTTGCAAATTACAGTACCGAAATGTACCGGGAACACTTTAAAGAAGAAAACTCTTCCTTTAATTTGATCTATAACTCTCAGGAAGAAGCATATGCCCAGATCGAAGAATACAAAAATTTTGTGCTGGGTATTGGAGATGAAGTTTTTGATGAAAGTATCTCTCTAACTCCCCAGCCCCAGGTATCAATTACCATTCAGGATCAGCATACCGGCTATGTAGTTGCTATGGTAGGCGGACGTGGAACTAAAGAAGGCAGCAAGACCTTAAACCGCGCCACCGATACCACACGCCAGCCAGGTTCAACCTTTAAAATTGTTTCTGCATACGCACCGGCCCTGGACAGCGCCGGACTGACGCTTGCCACCATGTTAAATGATGCACCCTTTAATTACGCCAATGGCAGACCGGTAGGCAACTGGTGGGGTTCCGAATACAGAGGATTGAATTCCCTGCGTCAGGGTATTATTGACTCTATGAATATTATTGCAGTCAAAACCCTCACTATCATTACCCCCCAGCTTGGATTTGACTATCTTAAAAACTTTGGATTTACTACCGTTGTTGATCGAAAAGAAGTCACTGTAAATGGCGAAACCAAAATTTTCTCCGATATTCAGCAGTCACTTGCACTGGGCGGTTTGACTGATGGTGTTACCAATGAAGAATTAAATGCCGCATACGCTGCCATTGCCAATAATGGCACCTATATTAAACCTAAGCTGTACACAAAAGTAGTGGATCACGATGGCAATGTAATCCTTGACAATACCCTTCCAGACTCCAGACAGGTAATCAAGGAAACCACCGCATGGCTGCTAACAAGCGCAATGACAGATGTAGTTACTCGCGGAACAGGCGCTTCCGTTAACTTTGGTAATATGGCCATTGCCGGAAAAACCGGTACAACTTCTGACTACAATGACGTGTGGTTTTCCGGATATACCCCTTATTATACCGCTACAGTTTGGACAGGTTATGACAATAATACGAAACTTCGCAGAGGTGATGAACGAAATCTGGCGAAAAAGCTATGGCGTATGACAATGGCTAAAATACATGAAAACCTCCCGGGAGAATCTTTCCATATGCCTTCCGGTATTGTTCAGGCAACTGTATGCGCCCGCTCGGGTAAACTGCCTATCGCAGGACTTTGTGACGGCACTTTAAGATCAGAATATTTTGCCGAAGGAACAGTTCCTACAGAAAGCTGTGATGCCCATTATCAGGGTATGATCTGCCAGTACAGTAACCTTCCTGCCAGCGAACAATGTCCATTTAAAGTAGCCGGCGTGCTTGAGTTAACTCCTCCGGAGCATCCTGCACTGCTTCAAGGCTCCGGTACAGTTCCACAGCAGGTAGTAGATGAAAATGGCAATGTCACAACTGTTCCTGTAAATCAAACAGGACTCTGCCAGCATAATGCAGAATTCTTTGCCCAGCCAAACGCAGAGGCGCTTGTAGAACAACAGAGGAATGAAATTGCTGCTGCTCAGGCTGCATTACAGCAACAGCTCGATGCCGCCGCTGCCGATGCCGCAAATCCTCAGGCACCTGCAAATGACAGCGATGGAGTAACTCAATAAAAAAATTTCAAAAACCCCCTTATGCCATATCTTTATCAGCATAAAGGGGGTTCTTCTATTATGAACTTTGGAAATCAGCGAAAAACAATTTCCCCATTTTCATCATTCATACTTTCTATGATCGCTAAGGATTCAACGCGGACTCCTTTATCCCTAAGAAGCTTTCCACCTGACTGAAATCCCTTCTCCACCGCGATTCCCACGCCTTCCACAGAGGCGCCCGCACTCTTTACCAAATCGATCAGTCCGGCCACTGCACACCCATTGGCAAGAAAATCGTCAATAATCAGCACATGATCCTCCCTCCCCAGATATTTTTTTGAAACAATCACATCATATACTCTTTTATGGGTAAAGGACTCTATCTTTGTACAATACTGTTCCCCATCTAAATTAATGCTCTGTGATTTCTTTGCAAACACCACTGGTACATGAAAGTATTGGGCCGCAATACATGCAATTCCAATTCCGGAAGCTTCGATCGTCAATATCTTATTAATCTTATCATCGGGAAATAAACGCCTGAATTCCTTTCCCATTTCATTAAACAGTTCAACGTCCATCTGATGATTTAAAAAACTGTCCACTTTAAGTACATTCCCCTGCTTTACAACACCATCTTTACGGATTCTCTCCTCCAAAAGCTGCATAGCCGCTTCCTCCTTATACGTATATCATAAAAACTTATCTGTATTGTACTACTACTGCTCTGCCTTTATCAACTTCTTTCTACTCCATTTTCCTGATAAATATCTGACCAGAGAAATCAGATAATTGGATGCCCATCCCATAGGAACTGCAAACCATACGCCCTGCACCCCGATTAGCGGTGCCAGGGTAAAAGCAGCTGCCACGCGGATTCCCAAATTAATCAGGTTCGCCAGCGTAAATACTACAACATCTCCGGCGCCTCTTAAAACTCCGTCCGTAATTGCCTTTAACCCTAAAAATACAAAGAAAAATGCAATAAAAGTAAGATAGGAATTCCCCGTTTCAAAAGCGGCGGCCTCACTGCCGGTCTCTAAAAATGACTTGATAATATATTCATGGAAAAAAGTAAGTGACAGGCAAATAATCACTGCAAAAGCAGCCACCATTTTCACTGCTGCAAGGTATCCTTTCTTTACCCGCTCAACTTGTCCTGCGCCAAGATTCTGTGCCGTAAAAGTGGAAACCGCATTGCCTGATGCGATCATAGGCACTACGCAGATGGATTCAATGCGCATTCCTGCCGTATATCCTGCCAGCACAGAAGAACCAAAACCGTTTACCACAGACTGAACCAGCAGCATACCAATGGAAACAATGGACTGCTGCACCATAGAAGGGATTGCCACTTTTACCATATTTCCAAACATCTGCACATCAAACAGCGCTTTTTCCCCTTCCTGATTATCATAAGATTTCAATGTCCTTAATAGCAGACAGATTGAAATCACTGCTGATAGTCCCTGGGCAAACACCGTTGCCGCTGCCGCTCCTGCCACTCCAAGTCCAAAGCCTCCAACCAGCACAAGATCCATCACAATATTCAACAAAGAAGAGAAAATCAACAAATACAAAGGCGTCTTTGAGTTTCCCAATGCATTAAAAATAGATGACAATATATTATACATAAAAAGAAAAGGAAGACCTGTAAAATAAATCTTTAAGTACAGAACCGCCTCCGCCAGAACATTATCCGGAGTGTTAAGTGAAATCAATATACTTCTGCTGAAAATTAAGCCAATTCCACCTAATAAAACACTTACTGCCAAAAAGGAAAGCAATGCCGTATTGACAGAAGTTTTCATCCTTTGGTAAAGCGCTGCCCCCAGATACTGGGATGTAATTACCGAAGCCCCAATTCCTCCCCCAATAGCAATCATTATAAAAACTGTAGTTAGTGCATAGGATGCACCAACTGCTGCAAGCGCCTTCTCCCCAACAAACTGCCCTACAATAATGGAATCTGCCGTAGAATAAAACTGTTGAAAAAGATTTCCTAAAATCATGGGAAGTGCAAAAAAGAATAAAGACCTTCCTTCACTATCCGTAAGCATATTGTATTTTTTCATTTTTATAAACCTGCTGCTTTCATTTAATATATAAAATGTTACCTAATATTGTTCCCAGAAAATGTGCATGTATCAGTTTCTCATATTCCTTCCAGTTAACATAATATTTTTCTCCCCAGGAAGATATCCCTAAATAAATACTTTCATTTTCTTCAAAAACCTCTGTTACCACCACATAATGTTCTGAGACGGTGCATGCTCTGTAATATGTTTTTCCTTCTTTTTTATAAAATGCTGCTCCCTTTCCCTTATCTTTTTTAAACAGCATCATGGGAATACATAAAATTACCGGAATATCCTGATCCAGCATCCTTGTTATTCTTTGAAACAGCTTTCGGCCGCTCCACCCCCACACAGCTTTAAGCTTCCAGTTTTCAGCAACTGCCATCCGGTTAAATTTTCGGCTCAGTTTAAAACCGCTTAGTCCCTTATTTCTCTTCTCCGGCAATCCTCCAAGAAATCCATATACAAAATTAAAACAGGCCTTATACTCACTTTCCGTAAGTATCCGGTCTGAATGATTTTTAATTTCCTGAATTTGATAAACCGGATTGATTTCTGCCAGATAAAGAAGAAGATCACAAAAAGCTACGATTCCGCATCCCAAACGTCTTTTTCTTTCATCCTCCGCTGATCCGGAAACTTCCTTGAAAAACCCCTGATCCCCTCCATAGGTAACATTATTCGTTGTCTCCCGCTTTACCTGTATATACTGACTGGTTAATCCTGCTATCTGCGGCATAACACTCCTCCACTCCTGCCATCCACCACGCAGACTCTGGCACCGCTTCTTTTCTTTTATCCGAAATGTTTTCTGATATGCTTTTTATTATAGCAGTTACTACAAAAAGTTTCCACCAGTAAAAATCAGATTGACAAGATAAGGAAAGCTATGGTAAAATACATTTTGTTGATGTCTAAAAGACATTGCAGGCTGCTGTGGCTCAGTCGGTAGAGCGTCGCATTGGTAGTGCGGAGGTCACGGGTCCGATTCCCGTCAGCAGCTTTAAAATAAAAATCCCTTATTTATGCCAGCTATTAAAAACGGTGCATAAATAAGGGTTTTTATTTACTTTCTTTTTAAATAATAGAATCCATAAGCAGGGATTTTAACATCAACCGGCCTTAATTCTTCTCCCGATATCAAATCCACATACCCGCCATCTGTTTCATTAATCCATGCGGTTTTGTCATATTCGCTGAAATTAAACAAGCCAATTATTTTTTCATCTTCAAAATATCTTCCAATGCCTAATATGGACTGATCCCATGTTTCGATTGTCCATGCATCCGCATTTGAAACAAATACTTTTTCTGATTTTCGTATTTCTTCCAGTCTGCTTAATCCCTGAAAAATCTTCCCCTCTGTGGTATCCGCATCTTTAATTTTCTCTGCCAGTTTCCAGTTCATTGCCCCACGGTGAATGTAACGGGAATCTGCTGCTTTATTAGGATCATCCTTATAGGTGTAATCATTTAACTGCCCAATTTCATCCCCGCTGTACAAAACAGGAATTCCTGACTGCATAAACATGTATGCGTGAAGCATCAGGTCAAACCTTACAGCTCTTTCCATCGCTTCTTTATCCTTACTTTCGCCTGCTTTTTCTATACCGCACATAGAAGCCGTAGTTCCGCAGAATCTGGCATCTCCGGTAACCGGATCCGCATTATAAAGCTCTCCCCGGCTGTTGCTTTCCCCGGCAAAGCCTAGAAAATAATCATTTAAATACTGTTTATGCGACCTTTCTCCCATCCCCTCCAGCATCAATGTTCCATAATCAAGCCCCCAGCCAATATCGTCATGACACCTTAGATAATTTAAAAAGATATATTCTTTGGGCAGTGAGTTCACAATATCAAGCTGCTTTTTTAACAGCTTCACATCTCTGGTTGCTACTGTATGCCACGTGGTTGCCATAGTGGTGACATTGTAAAGCATATGGCATTCAGGCTTTTCCACAGTGCCAAAATAAGGCGTCACCTTCTCAGGTTCCATAACCACCTCACCCAGCAGAAGAATACCCGGACAGACGATTTCGCCGATCATTCGCATCATGCGCACGATGGTATGCACTTGTTTTAAATTCCGACAGGAAGTATTTAATTCCTTCCAGATATAGGGCACCGCATCAATGCGGATAATGTCAATTCCTCTATTTGCAAGATAAAGAAAATTGTACATCATTTCATTAAATACCCTTGGATTTTTATAATTCAAATCCCACTGATAAGGATAAAATGTTGTCATTACATAATACCCTTCCTCTTCGAGCCACGTAAAATTGCCCGGTGCTGTTGTAGGAAATACCTGGGGAACTGTTTTTTCATACATGGCCGGCTCTTCCTCATTATCAAAGAAAAAGTAGCGGCTCATATATTCCCCATCTCCCTGACGGGCCTTTTTCGCCCACTCATGATCCTCTGAAGTATGATTCATGACAAAATCCATACATACATTAATGCCCTTTTTATGACAGGCGGCAGTCAGACTGTCCAAATCCTTCATGGAACCCAGCTTTTTCTGCACCTTTCGAAAATCCGATACTGCATATCCACCATCCGAGCGATCCAGCGGCGTATCAAGAAAAGGCATTAGATGAACATAATTAACTTTGCATTTTTCAAGGTAGTCAAGTTTTGCCTCCACGCCCTTCATATTCCCTGCAAAGTTGTCAATATAAAACATCATTCCCAGCATGTCATTTTGCTGATACCAGCCATGATCCTGTTCTCTTTTCAGATCACTTATTTTTAACTCTTTATTCCTTTTCAAATAAAACTGCTTTAAGTTATCACATAACTCAGCAAACATGGAACTGTTATCGTATATCTCCATATAAAGCCAACGCAGTTCATCATGATGCCGCTCTAATCTGCTTTGAAAAATTTCTTCTGCATCCAAAACCTGCTTCTTCATTTTAATCTCATTCCTTTCCCAATTAATCTTAGGAAATCTCCCGGATACATTTTCTTAAAGGCAGTACCATGGATGGTGAAACTGACAGTTCATCAATTCCCATTTTTACAAATTCTTCCGTCAGTTCTAAATCTGCACCCAGTTCTCCACAGATTCCTGCCCATTTTCCATATTTATGCGCACTGTCAACTACCATTTGAATCATACGCAAAATAGCTTTATGATGAGGATTATAAAAATCATCCAGCTTTTCATTCTGCCTGTCTATGGCAAGGGTATACTGCGTCAAATCATTTGTTCCAATACTGAAAAAGTCTACCATCTGCGCCAGTTCATCACCGATCATAACTGCTGCCGGCGTCTCTATCATGATACCCTGTTCCGGATTTTTAAATGGAATCTGCTCTGCTTCCAGTTCCTTTTTCACTTCCTCAACAATTTGAAAAATCTTTGTAACTTCCTCCGTAGATGTAATCATCGGATACATAATGGAAAGATTTCCATGTACAGTTGCCCTGAATAATGCACGAAGCTGCGTCTTAAAAATATCAGGCTGCTTTAAGCAGATACGAATTGCCCGATAGCCTAATGCCGGATTATCTTCTTTTCCAAGATTAAAATAATCTACCTGCTTATCTGCTCCAATGTCCAGTGTGCGAATAATTACCTTCTTTTCTCCCATAGTCTGAAGAACCTGCCTGTATGCCTGAAGCTGTTCCTCTTCCGTAGGGAAATTATCCCTTCCAAGATATAAGAATTCGCTTCTAAACAGCCCGATTCCGCCTGCATCATTTTCAAGAACATATCCCACATCGCCTACACCGCCGATATTGGCATATACATTGATCTTTTTCCCGCCAAGTGTAACGTTTTCTTTTCCTTTTAGCTCCTGCAAAAGAAGCATTTTTTCCTTTTCCTTTGCAAGCTTTTGCTCTGTTTCCTCACAGACTGTCTCGTTAGGATCAAAAATTACTTCCCCCTTAATTCCGTCAACAACTGCCTTAGTACCGGATTTGATCTTATCAAGCTCTAAAGGAACCCCAATTAATGCAGGAATATTCATCATGCGGGCAAGAATTGAAGTATGGGAATTGGCTGAGCCATGCACTGTAACAAACGCCAGAATTTTTTCCTTGTCCATTTGTACCGTTTCACTGGGACTTAAATCGTCAGCAACAATTATAGAAGGCTCTGAAAAATCAAAATCGTTTTCTCCATTACCTGAAAGGCACTGAATCAGACGGTTTGAAATATCCTTAACATCTGCTGCCCTGGCCTTCATATAGTCATTATCCATTCCGGCAAACATTTCGGAAAAATTATCCCCGGTTACAGCAACAGCATATTCCGCACTTACCTGTTCCGTCTTAATCAAATTGCTAATTGCTTCCTGATAATCATCATCATCCAGCATCATCTGATGCACCTCAAAAATTGCTGCACTGGCCTCCCCAACTTCTACCACTGCCTTGTCGTAAAGCTTCTGAAGCTGCTGTTTTGCTTTTTCAACTGCCTGCCCGACTCTTGTAATCTCTCCCTCAGCATCTTCAACCTTGTTTCTTTTTACCTGCTGTTCTTCTTTTCTAAGAACCATTACAGGACCAATTGCAATTCCCTTGTAAACCGATTTCCCAAAAAATTTAACCATAATAAAATACCTCCATAATTTATTTTTTATTTATTTTAATATTTTATCCAATGCATCAAACAAAGCTTCCACGTCAATCGGCTTCGCTAAATGCCCATTCATTCCGCTTCTTAATGCTTCCTGCCTGTCTTCTTCAAATGCATTAGCAGTCATAGCCAAAATCGGAATAGACGAAAGTTTCGCATTATCAAGGCTTCGAATTAATTTCGTTGCTTCATATCCATCCATCACCGGCATTCGGACATCCATAAGTACCAGTTGATAATAACCAGGTTCAGACTTTTCCAACATCTCTACGGCTATTTTTCCATTCATGGCAACCTCCGTAGTAAAGCCTGCATTTCCAAGAATCGCCACGGCTATCTCCTGATTCAGCTCATTATCCTCTGCCAGAAGAATACGTCCGGTATATCTTTTCTCTGATTTCTCTTCGCTTTTCTGCCCCTCTGTCTCTTCTGCATTTACAATAGAGTGTAGACAGCTGCGCAGTTCTGATAAAAATAAAGGTTTGCTGCAAAAAGAAGTAATACCGGCTTCCTTTGCCTCCTCCTCGATATCCAGCCAGTCGTACGCGGTAAGAAGAATGATCGGTACATCGTCTCCCATTTCCTTCCTGATCCTTCTGGTAACTTCAATTCCGTTCATATCGGGCAGCATCCAGTCAATCACATATACATTATATATGTCATTCCTTGTAACTGCCTGACGTGTACGCAGCAGCGCTTCCCTTCCTGACAAGGTCCACTCCGCACGCATTCCAATCTGGCTTAGCATATAAGTTACACTGTCGCAGGTATTAAAGTCATCATCTACCACCAAAGCCCTGCAATTCTTTAATTCCGGTATATCCCGGGGTTCTATTACCCCGGTATTCAGACGGAAGGTAAAGCAGACAGTTGCTTCTGTTCCTACCCCCTGTTCACTTTCCACCGCAATTGTTCCATTCATCATGTCTACAATATTTTTCGTGATTGCCATGCCAAGTCCGGTGCCCTGAATTCCGCTGATCGTGCTGCTCTTTTCCCTCTCAAAGGGTTCAAATATATGAGCAACAAATTCCTCACTCATACCGATGCCGGTATCTTTAATATGAAATTCATAATTGGCATAGCCCTTCTGTGCACCAGGCTTTTCTGTAATACGCATACTAATTGTGCCGCCTGCTCCGGTGTACTTAACCGCATTGCTTAGCAGATTCAAAAGAATCTGGTTTAACCGCAGCTTATCACAATAAATATTCTCATCCCATACATCCACCGCATCAATATACAGCTCAAGCTGCTTTGCGTGCACATCTGCCTGAAGTATATTTCGCAGTCCGTGAAGAATATCCGGCAGCCTGCATGGCTTTTCATCCAAATGCATTTTTCCGCTTTCAATACGGCTCATGTCCAAAACATCATTAATCAGGCTTAAGAGATGATTTCCGGATGTCATAATCTTCTTAAGGTACTCTTCCACCTGTTCCTTATCATCAAGATGTGTAATTGCAAGCGTTGTAAATCCAACAATTGCATTCATAGGAGTTCTGATGTCATGGGACATATTGGAAAGGAAAGTACTTTTCGCCTTGTTTGCCTGATTTGCCTGCATAAGCGCATTTTCCAAAAGGGTTTTCTTTTCCATTTCGCTGCGGATTTCCTCATCCACGCTGCGGAAACCTGCAACAATACCATGCTGCTCACCCCATTTTCCGGCCTTAACTACTTTCAACTGAAAATATTTTATTTCTCCGTTAGAATAAATACGGTAATTTACATGATATTGGTTTTCTTCTGCCAATTCTTCTTTTAAATATTCGGCAGATAAAAAGCTCCTTAGCTCTTCCCTGTCTTCCTCATACACAAATTCCCGTATGTAATTCTCCATACTTTCCTTAAAAGATATTTTTCCTTCAGATTCAAAAGAAAAGATGTTTATATCTTCTTCATCATTACGAAGAGGAATTCCTATATCCGTATCCAGATCAAAATAGCAGACGACCTTATAATCAATACTAAGAGCCTTAACCAGCTCCATCTGCCATCTTTCATTTTCCTTCTGCTGCAGTGTTTGTGCTGTACAGTCTAAAATAAAACGCTGGTAAATTAATCTTCCATCTTCTTTCAGAAGCTTAAAATTACCCATAATATATATGATATCACCATTTTTATGCTGTATACGGTATTCCGTACTAACGCTGTCCCCTTCTTTTTCCAGTTTCTTAATACATTCACGCAGCTTTTCCTTGTCCTCATCCAGAACATTTTCTTCAATCATGTCAAATCCGTCCACCATTAGTTCTTCCTGGGACTCATATCCTAAAATTTCAAGTGCCGCCCGATTGATACTTAAGAGTTCTTTTCCGTCTGTCGTATGGCGTATTACGCCACAGTCAATGGTCGTAAATATCTTTTCCAGAGACTGGTTCTTTTGCATGATTTCCCTCTCGTAAGCCCGTTCCTGTGTTACATCAATTGCCACGCCCACAGTTCCCATTACACTTCCGTCCAAATCATACAATGGAGATTTATATGTGGTAAGCGTCCTAATCCCTGCCCCTGTCTGAATAATCTCTTCCGATACAAAGGTCTTTTGCTTACCCATAACCTCACGTTCTGACTCTATACAGGCAGGATCATCCTGCTCCACATCCCATATGTAAGCATGCCCGCGTCCTTCCACCTGCTGTTTGGTTTTGTTGACCGTTCTGCAAAAACTGTCATTAACCTTTTCATGGATTCCGTTTTTGTCTTTGTACCAGATAAGATTAGGAATATGATTAATTGTTGCCTCAAAAAAATGACTGGTCTGCCAATAATCCCTGCTCATCTTATATGTCTGCTGCCATCTTAAAAAATGAAACTTCACTTCTTCTTCTGATAACGAACAGCTCCAAATATCCTTTATTTCCGGCAAGTATTCTGAAAGAAGGCTGATCTGGCTTCCATCTGCTGACAAAATCAGCTCAGTTTCTTTCTTTTTCGCTGATATAAGCGTTTGCACTACTGCCTTTGCATCTGATTCCGGAAGATATACCAAAATCACATCTGCTTTAGCGGCCAATGCTTTTTCCACATTTTCGCTTTCCATATACGTATGGGTAAAATTTTCAAGGGGAGACATTTCCTTAATTACTTCAAACATTCTACATTGTCGGCCTAACAAATAAAAATGTACATGGCAATGGTACATCACGTTTCCTCCTTAAATACTTATATTTTTTGTATCAATCGACCTACATGATAAAATTATACTTGATTCAATCAAGCAAAACAAGTGCATATTTCCCTAGTTTTTTTATAATATTTATCTATTGACATAAAGCAGGGCATGCTCTATCATGTACTAATACTATCAATATTAAGGATATAAACATTATGAAATATTTAAAACAATTCAGCATTATTCTTTTTATTTCGTTTTTAGGTGAAATGCTACATGCTTTAATACCATTTCCAATTCCGGCAAGTGTCTATGGTCTGGTTATTTTGCTTACTGCTTTGTGTACAGGAATTATGAAAGTAGGGCAGGTCAGGGAAACAGCATTATTTTTAGTTGAAATTATGCCGATAATGTTCATCCCTGCTGCAGTGGGACTTTTAGATTCCTGGCCGGCCCTTTATCCGGTTTGTATTCCCGTTATTTTGATCACCCTTATAACCACTGTGCTTGTAATGGCTGTTACCGGACGAGCAACACAATCCATGATCAAATATCAAATATTTCTGGAAAATAAACAGAAGAAAAAATGAAAAATGGAGAAAAAGTTTAATGATATGAAAGAATTTCTAGTTAATTCCGTCTTTTTTGGTGCAGTAATCAGCCTTACCGCATATGAAGCAGGACTTTTAATAAAAAGAAAATTTAAATCAGCCCTCTTAAATCCCCTGTTAATTGGAACAGCATGCGTCATGGCAGTCCTGTTACTCCTAAAGATTGAATATAAGCATTATTATGAAAGTGCAAAATATATAAGCTATCTGCTGACTCCGGCTACCGTATGCCTTGCAGTTCCCCTCTATCAGCAGATTGAACTCCTCAAAAAGAATTTAAAAGCTGTGGCAGTGGGAATTACTGCCGGAGTGTTTACAAGCCTTCTTGGCGTTTTTCTTCTGTCAAAGCTGTTTGCCTTAAATCATGTTCAGTATGTAACCCTCCTTCCCAAATCCATTACTACTGCTATTGGAATGGACGTATCAAGAGACTTGGGAGGTATAGAAGCCATTACCGTTGCTGTCATCATTATTACAGGTATTTTGGGTAACATGTCGGCTGAGTTTATCTGTAAAATATTTAAAATTCATGAACCAGTTGCAAAAGGTCTTGCCATTGGCACTGCTTCTCATGCCATTGGTACGGCAAAAGCTATGGAAATAGGCGAAATCGAAGGAGCCATGAGCAGCCTTGCCATTGCTGTGGCCGGACTAATGACGGTTCTGGGTGCCTCCGTATTCGCAAATCTTATGTAATCTTTAATTCTCAATCATCTCTCTTTATTTTTTCCCTTTCTCTCCCACTTATTTTCATACATCCGTTCATCTGCCTCCTTAATCATTTCCTGATAGTCCAGTTCCAGTTCCCCCTTTGCAAGACTGTAGCCAAAAGAAAAGCTAAGTGGTACCTTCAAGCACTCTCCTAAATATGTAAGGCAATGCTGGCGGATAAAATCCAGCACTTTGAAAGCTTCAAACAAGTCATCTTCTTTTTCGTATTGATAAAGAAACAGTACAAATTCATCTCCACCCTGTCTGGCTGCAACGCTTTTTCCTGCCTCAAAAGTATTAATCATTTCAGCAATTTTTTTTAGGTAAATATCACCCTTTTCGTGTCCGTAAGTGTCATTAATTATCTTTAATCCGTCAGCATCTACCATAACCATTGCGCAATATCCCAGCTTTTCAGGCTCCTCAAACAATTTGGATAACTGTATATCCAGTCCCCGCCGGTTATATAATCCGGTTAAAGAGTCTATGTCTCTTTCCACCTCAATTTTTTTGCGCCTGGTAATCTCTTCCGTCACATCGATTGCAACGCCAAAAACACCATTTTCCTCATTTATTTCTTCCAGCTTTATATAATGTTCTTTTTCTTCTCCCAGTTTATAAGTACCCTGTTCCCCATGTACCGGATTTTCCCGCACTTTTTTTATAAATTTCTGAAATTCCTTATCATCTTCTGACAGCCTTTTGCTTTCTTCTTCATCAAGCAGAAATATTCTGGGAATGTATTCGGTAAAACGTACCTTTTTCATATTCTTATTATACTCATATACACCTATATACATGTTGGTTTTACCAAGAACATAGGACATTTTTTCATTATAAGCCAGCAGACTTCTCACCATTTCATTGATATAGCTGCTCAGCTTAGAAAATTCCACACAGCTTTGTACATCCACTTTCTCGTCAAGATTTCCCTTGGCAATTCCGTAAAGCTTATTATTTACACTGTAAATTCCATTTACAACATACCGATTCATGCACCACGTCATTGCAGATGATAAAACCAGTACAATCAGCAAAATCCCCAAAGTGAATAGTATCATATTTGCCGGAATCCGCTGATAAATCACACTGTCAGGTATCACTCTCCCCACATAAATCGTACCGATTTTCCGAAATACGCAAAAAGAGCCTGTTCCGTTTATACGCCAGTGAAAACCTGTATTCTCCCCGGGAATGTCTTCAATGCTCAGTCCAATATCCTCCAGCTTTTTACCCACATTGGGCAAGTCTGTAGTTCCTACAATCTTTCCACTCTCCTGATCCACCGCATAATAATTTGCCGCCGGATCAACCCTGAGATAAAAGAAAATGTAAGATAACTCATTTTTTTCCATCGCTTTCATGACACGGACAGGTTCCATGCCGACCTGAAGAATAAATTCACCGTTCTTGCTCCACACAGCAGAATACTGCATCATTTTACTCTCCGCAGTATTTGGTGTAATCTCCTGTACCAGCTTTAAGGATTTATCCTCCAGCATAGGTTTAAAAAACCTCATTTGTTCCCCCGAGTCAAAAGTATAGCCATAGTACTCCGGACATGTTCCCAAAACAATACATCCGCTGGTATCAAAAATATGAATTTCATCCACCTCAATAAATTCAGCAATTTTTTCCAGTTCCTGTTGGTCTCTCATTACAGCAGGGTTATCCTGAAGCATATAAGCAATCGCTTCGGCATTGTGCAGGCAGGTCTGAGTATATTCCTGACTGATCTCTTCCAGTTCCTTCTGATTTTGCTCCAGTTTCTGCTCAATTTGACAAAAAGCCTGTATGGAATCGTCACAGGCTCTCTTTTGCTCATTAAGTATTTCTATTCTGCCAATAACCACCAATATAATGGCTGCAAAAATCAGTGAAACATATCCTATATATTTTATGATTATTATTTTAAGCGTCTTCATTTCCATCCCTATGCCTTTAATGATTTCCTTCACGTTTTTTGCATATGAAGAATTTAGTCAGAATCAGAGTTTATTGTAGCACACTGTAAACATTTTTTCATTTCATTTATTTCACAAAAAATGCTTCATTTGTCCCATTTTCATCATATATTTATGATATAATCCAGGTTTATAAATTAATTACAGTTTAAAAATATAAGAAATCAATGTACTATCCTCTTTTTGAACACAAAAAATGCATTGGTTATGTAGGTGCCGGTGTTTATGCCAGCCGGCTGATGGATGTTCTTTTAGGTTTATATATTGAGGGACTGCCCCACAGCGAATATATATGGAAATGTTGATGCGGTACGCACCACAGTAGGTATTTTCTGTGCCGCTGTGGCAGCAGTTATCATACTTGCCACACTTCTGATCCTGTACCGGGAAGGCAAAGAACTTATGGGCATGAAAAGAGCCATCCGTCATCTTTGTGACTGTCTCAGAAAAACCATTGACGATATTGGACGAATTTGGGGTGAAATGGCACAGAGCAATATTGCTGTAGACGTGGTAAAAAATGAATCCTATTATAATGATGATTCCAGGATTCTTGCTGAAAGTCTCAAAAGCATCCGCACGCAGCTTACAAACGTAATGAGTGATATTACTGATATTACCTCACAAATCCAAAACTGTACCGTCCGCTGCAGTAATGCCAGCGACTTAGTTGATAAAGCGGCTGACTATGCTGCAGAAGCCGATACAAAAATGGAACAGTTGATATCAAGGTACTTATGGACGAAATTGCACTTGCCAGCGTCCAGCAGCCGGAAATGATTGTTGCTGTGGAAAACAGAATTAAGGAGGTCTTTAAAGTCATACAGAAAAGCTCCAGCGCCGCTGAACAAAGTGCATTCATTTCCAACGAACTATCTGATCAGGCAAGACCATTTTCTCCCGAATAACAATTCCTAAGACAAACAACACTGTTGCTCCCAAAAGCCAATGCATCCATGTTCCGTATTCTCCCTTCATCATTTGAAACAAGGCAAAATTTTCCAAATACTTTCCGCCTCCTATATTAAGCGCATAATAAATCACCGCAAACATATATCCAATTACCACCTGATTTGTCACTGCCGATGCAAAAAATCCAATACTGCCCAAAAAAAGGATTTCACAGCATGCGCCTCTAAAAAGGCTAAATATTTCAAACTCACTGCCTCCTCTTATCATAAAGCTTATAAACAATGTTATAACTAAAAAACAAACTATAAGCGCCAGAATAAAACGCAGAAAATAATTTTTCCACATTGGTGTTCCTTTACTTCTTTCAAGATCCCATATTTCTCTATCCTGTTCCGGCATAAAAAGAGGCGTGAATAGTAGAATTCCTGTAAAAGCAGCATACATTTCCATTACTTTAGCCGCCTGCTGGCTTTCCAATCCTCTAAAACTTACAAATCCGCCTGAAAGTGCCACAAATAAAAAGAGTAGCAAAAGGTGCGGATAGTATTGTCTTTTTACAAAACTAACAGTTAGTTTTATATACTTTTCCATAGGTACCTCCTTTTTTGCGTTTTCTTTCATATACAATTACCGTCAATATAATGCAGACGGCTGCCAATAAACAATAATATCCCTTATTCCACAGCAATGCTTTTTCCAAAGAATCATAAAGCATTCTTTGTCCAAAAGTGTTCCATCTTGTAATCAGCTTCAGTCCAAAATCTCCCACTAATGTATCCGCTCCAAAAAGACTCCCAATCCCCCATGCAGTCTGTATAAACACTGCCAAAATACTATCTGTATATTCCGTAATGAGAAAAGACAGGGCAAGCACAATCATCATTTCCGGTAGAAGCCAAAGGCAGGGTACTTTAAGAAAAGCAAAAAAATCGGCCTGCATCCCCATGCTGCGCGCCATCTCATAACAAGGCCGCTGTATCAAAAATGCCATTACAAGCACCGGAATAGTAATCATAACCAAATTAGCAAGATACCGGCTTCCAATGACCACAATACCTGATGCTTGTTTTGAAAAAACAACTTGCTCTACCTTTGCCCTTTTATCGCGAAGCGCTCCGGATACTCCCACAAAAATTGGTAAAATGGCAAGGAAAATCCCTGCATAATCACAGAAAAGACGCATATAGCCCCTTGTAATCAGGTCTTTACTACACAAAGCATCGAACTCTTCCTTTGCCTGTTCATAAGTCATGGGAACATAAACCCCGCTTTCATACATTGTTTTTTCATAAAAAGAGCCTTTTCCCACAAGCCTGCATATTTCTTCCATTGCTGTCCCAAACTCTTCGTAAGTCAGGCTTTCTCTTATAGATATCTTATAATCCGCTTCTGCTGCCATAGCTTCTTCCAAAATACTTTGTTCATATTTTTCAAAATGTCGCATCAGTTCCTTTTCCATCACTTCATAGCTTTTTCCCGTACAACGTTCCAAAATCTCCTTTACCTGCTTATTTTCTTCATCAACAAGCGTTACTTTCTTGTAGAAACCAAGCGGATAGGTTGCAAAAGAACCATGATACAGATCCTGCATTAAATTTGCCAGTGTTTTTTCCATGATTAAGGTTTCATCCTTTGTAATCGTCCTCCCGTAATACTCCTGCCCTGGCTGCGGTTCTTTAAGAGCTTCCCAGTTTTCACTGCTCATCTGGCTGTTAACAGAGAAAATAAAAACCACAACAAAAATGTAATATACCAGACTTTTTAGAACCTGTCTGCATTCCTTCAAGAACAATGCTCCGAACATAATTACCTCCTGCTTTCTTGTCAAATCTCTTTCTTTTTTGATCCTTCATGCATCAGATACATATAAGCGTCCTCCACATCCGGCCGTACCTGTTTTGCTTGTGCAAAAGGGTTTTCATCCGCTATCATTTTTATGTTTGCAGTATTTCCAGTTACAAGAATTCCTGTCACCATATATTTTTGCTTCACCTTTTCCAGCTCTGACGCTGCAATTTCTGCAGAATAAACTTTTCCTTCCACCAAAGAAAGCAGATCTGACACATGACCGTCAAAACAAATTTTTCCTTGATTCAATACGGCAATATTTTCACAAGTTGCTTCAATATCTCCAACAATATGGGTAGACAGCAAAACAATTCTGTCTTTTGCAATTTCACATAACAGATTGCGGAAACGGATTCTCTCCTCCGGATCCAGCCCTGCCGTAGGCTCATCTACAATAATGACCTTGGGATCGTGTATGATTGCCTGGGCAATACCAAGCCTTCTTTTCATTCCTCCTGACATGGATCTTATCTTTGTCTTTTTCTTTTCCAAAAGATTGACCTTTTCCAGCATTTCAGGCACCTTTATCTTCCGTTCATTTCTACTCATCCCTGAAAGCACAGCCAGATAATCCAGTGCTTCATAAGCATTCATATTTCCATACATTGAAAAATCCTGAGGAAGATACCCTGTTATATTCCGTATCTGTCTGCTGTTTTCTATCGGTATCCCGCAGACCGTCACTTCCCCGTCTGTTTTTTTCAATAACGTGGTTAACACTTTCATTAATGTGGTTTTGCCTGCACCATTTGGCCCCAAAAGTCCAAACATTCCCTGAGGAATTGAAAGGCTAACCTCTGATAAGGCTGTCTTTTTTCCATAATTTTTTGTCAATCCCTGAATTTCAATTGAAATGTCCATTCGTATGCTAACGCTCCTTTTCCACCTCAAAATCTTTTTTATAACAACTATAAGTTTAAAAGAAAAACCTTTATAATTTTCTCTACACAAACTAAAATTTTTCTTAAGACATTTGCAAATATTTCATAAGCTTCAAAGACTCCATTTGCATGACTTCTTTATATAAAAAAAGAACTGTGAAAACACAGCTCTTTTTTAAAAATTAATTCTCTATTACAATTTCATATTTGGAAGAATCACGCAAAATAGCTGATGGATGATAACATCAGCGCCTTCTTGCAGTCCTAATAATCTGCTCTGCCGCTGCCTCAGCATGTACAGGAATCTCTCCATAAGTCTGAGTCTCATCAGATTCCGTCTTTTCCACACCTGTGTAAAAGGTATTTAAGGCATATCTTGCCAGTAATCCGGAAACCCGTCCCCGTTCTATAGAATCCTCGCTGCCAAGAACAATAACTACCAAATCATGCTCCCTAATTCCGTCGTCTGCTTTCAGAGATGTCACCAGACAGGCACCGGCTTTATTGGTAGTTCCGGTTTTCAAACCCGTAACTTCAGGCATGTTATACAAAAGCGGATTGGTATTGCGTACTTCAAAGTCGATAGATTCTAAAGCGGCATTTTCCAGAGATGTGATATCCGTAACCTGGGGATAAACTTTTAAAAGGTAGGATACCAGTCGAAACATATCATCTGCACTCATGGTGTTCTGCCGCTTTGAAGGAATAAAATCCTCCGTATAAAAGGGAAGACCATTGCTATTGAAAAAGGTTGTTTGGGAAAGTCCCAGCTCCTGTGCTTTCTGATTCATCATTTCCACGAAAGCTTCCTCCGAACCGGCAATCGCTTCAGCCAGACACAGCGCACATTCATTGCTGGATGGCAAAAGGGCTCCCAACAATAGTTCCTGCACGCTAATCTGCTGCCCTGCTTCTAAAGGAATCACCCCGTCGCCGGACTCAGATAACAATTGAACTGCATCGGAAATAGTAACTTGCTCTTCGAGAGTAATTTGCCCTGCTGAGATGGCATCCATAGTCAAAAGGCAGGTCATAAGTTTGGAAGTACTTGCTATAGGATAGGCCAGATCGGACTGATATCGGTAATAAATTTCTCCCGTAACAGCATCTCCCACCAGTACACTGTTAACTCCATAAAAATAGCCTGCCTGTTCCAAAGCAACAGGAGAAATATCAAAAGGCTCCTGAGTATGAACCTGCAGAAAACCTGAGCTGGAAACAGTTATATTCATATCCAGAATCATGGCCAAATCTGCTGCCATCATAAAGCAGTCATAATCCCCTGAAGGCAGTTTCATAATCATTGTATAATAAAATACCTTTTTCTCATTTACCTTAAATTCATTTCTCCGCAGGGAAATGTCCGGATTTTCGCTGTCCTCCCAGGAAATGTTTTCCACTCCCACAGGCGTATAGGCATTCCCCAAATTCATGGAAATGGCATTGCCCGTAATTTCAAGAGAAAAAGATTTATCCGTACCACTAAGGAGCATAGCCATATCCCGCAGAGAAAGATATGTATTATAATCGTAGCTGTAATCCAACGTTTTTACAGTGGATGCAGTGCCGGAATCTATCTGTACCTGACAGGTTCCAGGGATTTCAAAGCCTGCATATGCCCTGATTGGCCAAATAAAACTTATGAAAATTACAGTTAATATCAAAATACTAATTTTCCGTAAAATTTTTTTCATATAATTAACCATGTTCCTCTCATAGCCTGCAAATTGGGGTATGCATATAATGTAAGCGCAATATTGGCAAAGCAGACAAGTTCGTTTATCTTACTTTCTACTCAATTGGAAGATTGTTTTAAAGTATATATCACAGGATAATCATCTGAAAAAAGATCTGTAGAAGCAGAATCAATTTCTTCAGTCAGAACTAAATTAAAATCTTTCCTGATATAATATTCCATCCTTGTGTTCACATATCCCCCGGCTTCAAATCGTCTGATCAGAATATTATCTGCTGTTTCATAAGTACCACTGCCCTCATACTTTGCCTGTAACTCATCCAAAGAAGGCAGCAGGGGCGGGGCATAAGACATCAAATAGGAAACAGTAGGCATTCCAAAAGTTTCGCTTACAAGCGCCTCAACAGCCTCCTTGTCTGTGCTGCCCATATAGTTTGCCATGCGAAGCCTTTTTGCCAAAAGGTCATGAAATGCTGCGGCAAATGCCTCATAAGCCGCCTGATTACAGGCATCATAGCTTTCCGGCAGGACATTGCAGTAAAAAGTTCCCTCCGAACTGTCAGTCTGCTCTAAAGTTAAACTAATCTGTATCGTCAGATTCTGCATATAGGATTCCATATCTTCCAGCGATATTGAGACAGCTTCAATATCCTGCAGCCAGTCAAGGGCTGTAATTGCAGCCTGCTGCGTCATATCCAGCTCTGCTGTCCATTCTCCTGAAAGCTCATCATCATCTGATGCAAAGAAATGCAAATATGCCAGCAAAGCGGTAGAAGCGCTTAAAGTTAAAAGCAACAGCGTAAATATTACATTTTTTATAGTTTTTTTCATAGTGGTTTTCCCCTCCAAGTTAATCCCACGCATGAACTGCTTCCTGTTCCAACTTACAATTCTCATCAAGCATGTACGAAATTACACCTCCATAATCCTCTGTTTCTTCATGCTGCATCCTCTCTGCCAGCGTCTCCTTTAATTGCAGGAGACGTTTTCTATCATTTTCAGTTAATGGCTTTCTGTCCCCACAATATCTCTGAAGTGTCTTCATATCCATATACAATGACCGAAACGGTATCCCTGTCTCTTTCTTCAAATGCTCCAGAATATAAAATCCTCCTGCGTCGATATCTCCGAAATGTCGGTATTCTTTCTCGGGATTCCGTTGATATAGATATAAGAGGAAGTCTCTTTTTACCTTATTGTGGAATCCTCCCAGATAAACAACAAAATCCTCCTCCGCCGGATAATCATGAAAACTGGTAAGATTCTCCACCGTTACCACACGCTTTCCCTTGACTGTAACAGCTTTCAGGCTCTTGACCGTTTCTGTAGACAGCGCAATATCACCTTCCATCAGAGACAAATCGATCTCCTGCTCGTCTAAGCCTGTTTTCCTTTCTGCCCTCATTTCTATGTCAGTCTCTGCTTCTCCAGCAAAATTTGCTTCTCTGTCAATACTCTCATTCTCACTTAATCTGCATTTTCTTCTGATCCTTATACTCCCGTTTCCTTTCATCATCACATAAGTCGGCGTATGGACGATTCCACATTCCTCCAGTACAAAGTCACGCTCCTGATACTCTCCATACTGATACAATAAAGCTTCTACCTTGTGCTTTAGCTGCTCCATTCTCTTGGAATCATGGAACAGCTGCATGGAAAGACTGCGGATAAAGATCTCATCCTGATTCTCCAGAACTGCTTTTACTGCCAAAAGCAGTTCACGGTATTTTTCCAGATCATGATTGTAATATTCCACATTCAGATTTTTTTCAACCCTGAGTCGTTGAGTCGTAATATATTTAACTAACGGATTCTGATACTCCTTACTGGATTCATTCCGCTGACGTAACTCGTCACTTTGACAAAGTGCATCCCATATACATACAAGTTCTTCCTGCTCCCGTCTTCTTGACATCCTTCCCAGCATTTCATAGCAGACATCCAGCCGCTTCAGATTGAGTGTAATCTTCTTCAACACACCCTTTTTCCAATATGACAGTGTAACCAGTCCTTCATCACAAAGCTCTTCCATCGACTCATTAATCTGACAGAAATAATCATACTCCGCATCGTCATTATACTTGGGGAAAATCTTCCCGACGCTCACGGAAAATTTCTGGCTTACCTGATTGTCTCCCCGGAATGTCCGGCTCCTTTCATAGGAATCCAAAAGCTGCTCCAACACTTTCCTCTGCTGCCTGTCCATCACAAATCATACTCCTCCACAATACTGTTCTGCCCCACACGAATCGCAGTCAGAACCGTTCCAACCTGCTCACCAATCACCTCAATCTTCGCCGGCGGCGTTGCCAGAATAACCTGCAGCCCTAATCCGTTGAAAAACTCCATCATGGACTGAATGCGTTCATCATCCATCTTATCAAAGGCCTCATCCAGCAGCATGATTCTTATACTGTTTCCGTATCGATATAATTGATAAAAAGAAGCTGCAATTGCAACATAATAAGGCACCTGCGTCTCACTGCCGCTTTTTTCTCCATAAATGTCAGAAAAGCGCTGAATCGAACCGTCCCGCTTATGAATTTCAATATCATAGTCCAGATAAGAACGATAATCTGTGTATTCCTCCACAATCTTCTGCCCGTTATCGTCCTTCGCCATCAGCTTGTCAAAAAGATCGGTCATTTCCTCCTTGTATTCTTCCTCGAATGCGCTGGTCCAGAGATTGATGCCCTCGTAATTGTTCTCTGAGATAATCATCCTGTACAGCCCCTCCTTTTTCTTATCAAAACTGATCTTAAACCGGTAGCTGTCGTCTCCGTAATAAATACTGTCCAATGCCTTGTTCAGGCTGCGGAACTCATTTCTCGCACTCTCAATATTTTCTTTCATTCTGGAGAGAAAATCACTGCGGAAAATCTGTTCACAATCCTCCCGGGCAAGCTTCAATTTTTCCTCATACCGCACGATTTCCACACTCTTAAGCTTCTGCAACGCCTCCCGATATTCCGAAATATTTGCAAGTCCCATCACAAAATCAAGAGTAAATTCCTGATTGAATCTCATCTGCAGCCCTTTCAAACCCGTTCTGCCGTCCAACAGTTCCTCCCGCTCACGCAGAAGCTGTGATCTCTGAGGTGCAAAATTCACTGCAATGACCTGTGCGCTCTTGCTCTTTCGATTCTGTCTGTACTTGTCCTCCGCCTCTTTATAAACTACACCATCCCTGTCCGCCTGTTCTTCCAGTTCTGTCCGCAGGATTTCATATTCCTTTTTTCTTTCCTGCATCTCATTTCTATGCGCATCAATCTGATTCTCCAGACAAATGTTTTCTCTGTTGAGGCTGTCTTTCTCTTTTGTATTTTCGTCAAGCTCTTTCTTTTTAGCACCCAATTTTAGATTTAGATCTATCAGAGTGGGATCGCTCTCTGCATCCTTCAACTCTGCCTTCGCTGACATCATCTGCTCCCGCAGACTTTGCAAACTTTCCGGCACATACAAGTACAACTTCATGATACCCAGATTTACTTTCTGCGCACTTTCCTGAACCGCTGCATACAGCTGAATTTCCTGCCTGAGTCCGCTCCGCCTCCTCGTCTTTTCCTCAATCTCTTTTTTTACATTCTCTATCTGCGTCCGGTAAGCATACTGTCCGATAAAGGGATTCTCGTAATCCCTTGGATTCAAATGTCTGACCACATATCCCTGATAGAGCATACATTCGGGCGTCATGGCAATGGAATGACGTTCCAGTTCATGGACATCTATGCAGCGCTTCACCCTGCCCAATACATAATTCGTATATGCCCTGGCGTAACGGTTATCGCTTTTCACCACATAGGCGAGTGAATCCTGATCCGCCACCTGCTCCGTTGGAAGTTTACGACTGTTAATAATACCTGCGGTGTGTATGTTCTTACGGTTTTTATCATAAACCTCCAACGCCGCATGATAATATTCCGGCTCCACAACCAGATAGAATTTCTGCGTGTTGAGATACCCTTCTATGGCATTGGTCCACTTCACATCTGTGATTTCCAACAATTCCGAAAGAAAATAGACCGGAGAAGAGATCCCTTTGCGTACAAACTCCTTCTCCACCATCTCTTTCAGTTTCTGCGCATATACAGGATAGGGAAGCACTCTCTTTTCCAGCTTCTTCAGACGTTCCTGACAGTCACTTATTTCCTCGGAAATTCTCTTCATGTCTGCAGTAAGGATCGCCCAGGTATTCTGAATTTCATTTTGTTCCTTTGAAGCGAAAGCCTCCAGCTTCTCAACCGTCTTCGCCTTTTCCTCCCGATCCGCCGCCTCTCCTATCTGTTCTGCCTGTGTGCGCTTCACGGGCTTATAATCCAGTCTTTCCAAATCTCTCAGATAATTCATCAAAAGGCGTACCTGTTCCTGCAGCTTCTTTTCGTCCTCCTTCTTCTGACGGATTTCCCCTTCCAGTTTTTCTATCCGGCTTCTGGCCTGTTGCAAAAGAGCATTAGAATGCGTCGCTTCTATGTCTACCCTGATCGCCAGAATCTGATTCTCCAGATCCTTGATCTGCTCCCCCATTTCTTCCAGAAATCCGCGGTTAGACTCCACAGACTGACTTTTGATCCGGATCTTTTTCTCCAGATTCTCCACATCCAGATGCACGGCATCCCGATTCGCAATTTTCAGCAGAATATCGTTGACAAGGATACTTCTGTCCTTCTCTTCTATCTCATCATACTTGCCAAGAATTTTCTCCAGTGCACACTTCTGCCTTCTTGAACGATCCAATATATTCTCCAACTCACTCAGTGTCTCTATGTTCTCCCGCAGGGAAGCTACATCCACCCGCTCTTCCGACAAGACAAATTTATTGATAAACTCTTTCACATTGTCCATCGGCTTAAACGCCAAAGATTTTGGAATAATGTCAAAAAACTTATCATCCAGATTTCCAAGACGTCGTTTAAACCGATCCTGTGCCGCATTTTTCTGGTCGATATATGATATCTTCCTATTTTTTACCCGAAATTCTTCTGCTAGTGCGGCACGTTCTCCTGCCATGAAAGAAAGATCTTCCAGCCTGCACTCCTCTATATACCATCTGATTATAACCGGACTCTCCTCGTCTCTGGAAAGCATATGCGCGCCCAGCACAAAGTAACGCTCGCCCTTCTCCTCATAAAATTCCAGTGCCACATTAGCCGGTACTGCACCCTTTCGAAGGTAAGCCTCACCCACATTGCCAATCTTACAGCGGACATATCCCCTTAAATCTCTCTTTCCTTTCTCATTTGCCGCCACGTTGAACCTGCGTGTGTTCGTTGTCAGTACCAGCTGTATAGCATCCAATATAGTGGATTTCCCAGCAGTATTTTCTCCACTGATCAATGTCGATCCATGAAAAGATATTCTCTCATTCTCAAAGTAGTGCCAGTTAATCAACTGCACTCTGGTCATAATCTTCTTCTGAGTCTCCATTTGCGTTCCCTCCGGAATACTCCCGCATTTTCTGTTCCGTCATCGTATAATATTCATTAATATCCTCCACCGTCACCGCCATGAGAATTGATGGGTAGATAATAATTCGGGCATCCGGCCGGCTAACATCATTGTCCAGATTCCGAATCAGATTATATCTGCGAAACAAACTGGCCATATGCCGCTCATTCCCCTTGTCCAGCATCGGTTTCGCCTTGATCTTAAGCATCACATACTTCTCTCTGATTTCTTCCATGAGAACCGTCACTTCCTCTGTGAAAGTTCCCAATTCCTTACGCTTTTCCACATATAGAATCCGGAGAATCAACAGAAAGATACTCTCATATTTGCCAAGTGCCAGTCTCCCCGTTCCGAACTGATTCACAATGCCGATTACTCCCTGATCCTCGTTTATTTTCAGATCGTACCCCAGCAGGTCAAAAAACGGAATAAACAATTCCCGATTCTGCCTTACGAAAACATATTCTTTCTTCGTGTCTTCCCGCTTCCGTAGCAGAAAACACTGATTTAACAGTTTGTTCGACGCAGCACGGAATTTCTCTTTCTGTGCGGCAGATTCTATTAATTCTTCAAACATATGTATGTCCTTTATACTTTCATGAAGATATATTTTCAAAATCGTGTTCAAATTATCTTAAATGTATTATAGCTCTATCTTTTTTTAACAATGTCAAAATACGGCAACGAATATCCCTGTATCTCCACTTGTTTTCTGCTTCGGCTGATTTCATAATTATTGGACCGATTACCGGAATAAATGCTGATATAGATGATCCGAATCAAATCCCTGACAGATTCCACCGGCACCTCTGTAACCGGCATCTTATCCCTGTCTCCTAATAAATTTATAACATATTCATTGATATTCTTACGGGAAAAACGGCTTCGGTTCTTTCTCCTTAACGCTTCTTTATACAGCAGCCTGTCCGCCTCACTCAGCTGCGCCTGATTGGAGAATCTACTGATTGCATCCATTTTCTTAGTAACAGGAATTGTCTGGATCGATTCCGGTGAAATATAGTTTTGCGGATACAGGGAAAACAACCCCTCAAAGGATTCTTCCTCTCCACTGTTCATCTGCTGCACATAAAAATCTATTATTCTGGATAGCTTCCCTTCCAGATTATTGCCAGTTGCCAGCAAAAACCGCGCCCGCATTACCGCACTGCGCATATAACGCGCATGCTTTCTGTCAATCTCATCTATGATATCATCCAGACGATAGAAGGATGACTTAATGTCAATCAGCATGGAGATCACCTCATCATATGCCTTCTCCTGATCCTCAGTCTCCTCCACCTCCATGTAACCCGCTATCGCCCGTTCCATGATCTCTGTACTTTCCATTATCTGCCCAATCCGCTCTATGATTGCTGTCCGAAAATAAGAAATATTCTCACTGGTCTTCATTCTCAGATATGCCTTTGATCCGATATTCTTGTGATACTCAAAGAAGTGGTCTAAGATTTCTTCCGCGTCCATATCATTCGTCTGCTGATCCATGTGCCGCTTAATGCTGGCGTTCAGCTTCTTTAACTCTGATAAAAGACGTTCTGTATTCTCCTGTACCCCCTTAATGATCAATTCATAAGGTTTGCCGTACAATTCCTCGTTCTGCAAACTCGCATGAATCTGCGAGATGATTCCCTGATACTCTGCCTCTTCCTCCCGAATAATGCGGTTCATACTATCAATCACAGGAATCGCATATTCACACAAAATCACATTAATCTGGTGATTCATCTCCTGCTCGTATTCTATCCAACCACACTTCTTCAATATGGCTATAACTCCATTTGCCTTCTCCCTTGCATCGGATACATAGACTTCATCATCAAAACTCATCTCTGCATCATCCGCTTCGAAGTAGTCCGTCAATTCTTTGACTACGATGTCACGATTCACTCCATAGGAGATTTCCGGTTTGAAGGCATTGAAAAGCCGCATAATACAATCTGCATACTCCTGCCGGTATTTACTTGTCAGCGGCTTAAAAAAATCGGCCGGTAGAATATCAAATAAGGTTTTCATGACGATTATAATTATTCCTTCCTGCCAGCTTGCTTTATTGCCAATTATATAGTCTACTATAGCTTATCAAATCAATTATATCTAAAAAATATTGCTTACGCAACCACTCTTATCAGAGTTAATCGCGAATATAAGTTCTGTTTTTCATTTTAAAATTCCCATGTAATTTATGAATTATTATTCGTTTTATCCCTACCACATGCCTATATAGAATCCAATCAACACATACTAAGCACGTTATTCTACACTATATACCATAAAATAAAGTGCCTATTCTCAATAAACCTTCTCATTTCCCCGGCAGACTATCCTCGACACAAAGCGCCCCATACCCCACCTTATCATTAGGATACTCTCGCTCCCCCCGAAGGGGCCTTGCCCCTCTTCTGAGATAGGCTTTGACTTTTTCCCCAAATAAAAAGTCATCATTTCCCCTGACAATCCCCCATTCCATCATAAGCGCCGCGCTTCCCGTAACAAATGGCGTAGCAAACGAAGTCCCCGAAACCTGTACAAAGGTGTTGTTAGGAGCAATGGTATTAATATCAGTTCCCGGTGCCACAATGTCCGGCTTAATGTCTCCCTGGGATATTCTGCCTCCAGAAATGCTCATAAGGGGGTATCCTCTTCCTGAAAAATCTGCATAGGATTCATAAACCGGATTGTAAGCGCCTACGGTTATTACTTTTGATGCAGTAGAGGGAATCGTTAGTGTTTTTTCAGGCGTTGGGGTAAAAAATCGGGTACCTGCGTTTAATACTACATTACTTGGCAGATAAAAATCGTAATTTCCCGTTACTGTTTTAACAGGGTATATATTAATGATCCATATCCCCTGATTCACATATCTGTCTACAGGCAGAAAATCAAAATATACCTCCTGATTTACCGAGTAAGGAGATGGCTCCCCCACATAAATCAAAATCTGTGTCTCTTCTAAAACAACACTTCGCCCACCTGACAAATACATATTAACTTCTGTCTGTCTTCCCCCAGGTGAAATAATCTCAATGCCAAGAATATCTGCATATTCCTTCCACAACTGAATATTAACTGTGGTTTGATAGCTTCCAATGCTAAGTTCTATCTGCCTTCTATTAGAAGAATTCTGACTCATTCCAAAACTGCCTGAAACATGCCCCCCTGCTGCCCCCTCATTTCCGCTTCCCACGCATACAACGCATCTTCCTATCTCCGCTGCATTGTCAATAAACCTTTCCACAAGAGAGGTTCCGTCATGAGAGCCATATGTGTTTCCAAAGCTCAAGTTAACAGCCAATGGTTTACCTAATTCTACCGCCTTTTTCACTGCATATGTCATAGCCCGCATAAGCTCTGTGGTTTTAGGAAAGGAATCCGGTCTGGGCGTTCCCATTTTTACAATTAGCAATTCGCTTTCCGGTGCCACTCCCTGATACTGTCCCTCCAAAAGCCTTCCTCCTGCTGCTGCTATTGCTGCTACCGCTGTTCCATGCCCTGAAGTATCCGTACTTGGCACAATGCTCTTAGGAGTCCGGCTCTTTAAAGCCGCATCAATACGGTATTTTGAAAATTCCACACCGGTTGTAAAGCCCTCCGGCGGAAAAGCTTTACCTGAAAATTCCTCATTTCCTTCCGGCAATTGGCTGTTAACCTGCTGTGCATCCAGCGTCTGATCCCATAAAAATAAGATTCTGGAATTGCCCTGATCGTCTCTAAATTCGGGGCTCTCAAAATCAATTCCGGAATCTATTATTGCAATTAATATCCCTTTGCCTGTTAAATAAGGTGCTCTTGCCGTAACCGGAAAAATACAGGAAGCCTGTTTTCCCTGCAATGTAGAAAAATAAAGCCGCTTTGGCTTTTCCACATACTCCACCTCATCCAGCTGTGTAAAGGTATCGATCAGTCCTTCGGGAATGGTAACAATTGCATATCCTGCAATCAGATCTTCCACCTCAATCACATTGCTTTGAAGCCTGTTAATATCTCCATTATATTTTACAATCAGTTCCCATCTGCCGGTATCCTCTGAAAATCCTACTCCCAACTGGCCAGACCGTTTCCGTTCCGCTTCATCCGCCTCCAGCGCAAGATTAAGTAATGTTTCCAATTTTTGATTTGCCATAAAATTTCCGGCTCCTCAGATAATTTCTATTATTTTATGTTTTCCATTTTGTCTGTGTGTTTGCCTCAAACGCTTTCGTCCCACTTTTTGTAACTGTCTGCCGCATACTCCTGAAACTGACAGATTTTCCTGAGTTTTTTCTCCAGCTTTTCCATTTCATTTGCAGAAAGCTTGATCCTATGATACATGGCAGAATATCCTTTCATATAGAAAGGAAGGGCATTGGCTGCTTCCCGTACTTCATTAATCAACCGATTTATGCCATCAGATGCTTCTAAAAGCTGTGCAGTCTGTTTAAGCAGCTGCTGGTCATCCACCTGCAAAACAATGCGGCTTTGAGGACGTGCATCCAAAGAATCCCTGTAAAAAACCGACCAGAGCAGCTTTCTTCCCTCTTCCTCATTAAAAAAACTTCCGGCAATCAGCGGAATCCCCTGAATTGCAAAATCTTTTAAATCCGACAAATGCAGTTTTTCTCCATTAATACCATTTTTCTGTCCTGCTCCCGCCTCCATAAGATGCATAATCACAGCCGCACATCCGTCTCTTTGATCTACCGGCAGTCCCATCACTCCTGTAGACAGAATCGCGGCAAAATCTGCAAGATCTCCCTTCTGCCCCACATCACTGTTTTTTCTTCCATGAAAAACAGTAACATACTTTCCATCCTCATACGAAAGAGAAGCAAACATATACTTAATGTCATGATATCCCGCAAAATTAGTCTTTTCCACAGGAGTTTTCACATATCGGATATGATTCTCCGGAATAATGGAATTTCCAAGAACACTGACATAATCATTTTCCCCATGAATTCCGTATATTTTTTGTACTTTTTCTTCATAGCCACTCTCTCCATACCGGCTCTTCCAGGTTTCTATTGCCTGTGGGGAAAAACCTTGTCCATCAACAGAATAACAAACATCAATAACATCTCCATACTTTGATTCCATAGTGACAAACTGCGCCTTATTTCCACCCTTAGAATGTCCGGTAATAATCACTCGGGTATCCTCATTTAGCTCCATAGTTTCCACTACTTCCTCAAAATAAGAAAGCGCTCTTTTCTGCTGAGTGGTCGCCGCACTGGTCATGCCAATTCCATTATCAGGCCATTCCCCGTCTCCTGTCCCCCGATAAACTACATATACACAGTTTTGCTCCACATTTTGGAAAGTACAGCTCCAGGTTCCCGAATCATATCCCATGTGAGGGCTTTGACAGCCTATAATCAAACTTCCTATCTGCTCATTTTCCACTGCTTCCCTTAACACAGTATATTCCCCATAGTGAATTCCTCCTCCTCCATAATCAGGGTGGAGTGCCAGATCATCTATGATCTCTTTTAAAGAAGTTCCTTCCACCGCTTCCTTATAATCCAAATACATGAAAGTATCCAGAATCATACTGATCTCTGCTTCAGAATACTTATCCGTAATTTTCCATCACTCCTTCCATTTCAAGTGGGCGGATGCATTTTTATCTTTTAAAGAAAAAATCACTTCTGTCCCATACTGGTATCCTGCATAAGCAGCTCTTATGAAATTATCTCCTGTTATTTTCTGATAATTTTCCCCATCCAGCGGCCAGCTTATCAAGCCTCCTGCCAGATACTCTTTTTCCTGAAGCAGCATACAAAATTTCTTCACACACTTCTTTTTATCCAACGGACTCTCTTTTATGTAAAGATAAATTCTCACCATCGCCCATGAACTTTTCAACAAATCTTCTATTTTCATATCTGCGGAAGTCTCTATGGGAAATACCATCTCCGGTATTTTATAAAATACCTTACACGCTCCAAAAACTTGTTCTGCCAATTCTTTGATATGCTCTTCGATCTGTTCTTTTAAAAGGTATGCTAAATAATTGTCCTGATAAATCACCTTACTGCCTTCCCATACTTTTCTAACTAAAATACCATCCGCTTTCACTTCACTGCATCTAACCTTAAGCATGGAATAATTTTTACCAAACTGTCCTCCATAAGACTCCTGCTTGGTAAAGGCTGTCTCATATTTTTGTTCCATATATTCCAACATTTTATTTACACTTTCTCTTTATTAAATAAAGGCACAGGCTGCCAGTTGTACATATAAATCCTATCCACATGGCAGCCTTTCTTACTAAACAACAATATTGGCATTTAATCCTGTTCCCTGCTGGGTACTTCCTGCCTCAGCCTTCTGATAGTGGGCTGCCATCTCCTGCAGGTCATTGACATGTTCCTGCACCATCCGATAAAGCCTGTCCATGTCATTTTGCAGGGAATGAAACTTATTTCCATAAGCAGAAGCTGCTTCTCCCTGCCAAATGCTTTTCATACTCTGTACCTGCTCCATCATCTCACTTGTCAGATTTTTGATCTGAGTACCTACCCCTGAAAATTCGCCTGATGTCTGTATCAGCTTTTCTGGTGTTACCTTTAAAATACCTTCCATAAATATTTTCCTCCTTTGTGTTTAATAATCTCTCGGAATCTTTAAGCCAGTAAATATAAGGCTTTCAGATTCCTTTTT
>OFEY01000251.1_pt1 | contig 55185 bp, 42 predicted proteins | sample 1521251 | NCBI WGS metagenome assembly OFEY01 (sample SAMEA3504100, study PRJEB24116) | mouse gut metagenome | biome: mouse gut; feature: mouse-associated habitat; material: faeces | place: Denmark | collected 2011
TGCTGCGGCCGGGCCTGCGACGACACCTGCCCCTCCTTTGATCTTTGTCAAAAACGTGTCCTCATTGTGGGCGGGGTGGAGCGCATGGAAACCCTCTACCGCAGCTTTATCGAGCGCGGCGGGGGCGAGCTTGACTACCACAACGGTTCTTTGCAAGGCGGCACGCGCCAGCTCGAAAAATGCCTTCGCCGGGCGGACATCATCCTCTGCCCGGTGAACTGCAATAGCCACGGCGCCTGCGTGAAGGTCAAAAACCTCGCCAAAAAACATCATAAAACCTTTTACATGCTCCCCAACGGAAGCCTCAGCACCATTTCCCGGCTTCTCGGCGGGCATGAAGGAGAAACGTCATGAGTGCCGATTTCCAGATGAAATTCCGTCATAACAACGACAACCTGCACGTGAAGATGCTTGGCGTCTTCGACGGCAATTCCGCCCACGAGCTGCTGAACCTCTTCCAGCATGAATACCGGGGCGCAGGTCGCGTGTTCGTGGACACCGTAGGGCTGCGGGAAGTTCTGCCTTTCGGCACACAGGTCTTTCAGGCGCGGCTGTGCCAGACCCCGGTCCCGGCGTCGCAGCTCTTTTTCAAGGGTGAAAAGGGTTTCAGCATCGCGCCCGAAGGAAGCAAGGTGCTGCTGGTGCCCGATCGCAAGAAGAAAAACGGCTGCTGCGGGTCGTGCGCCCATTGCACGTGCCACGGCCAGCACGGGCAGGAGCATTAGAAAATACCGGCTTTGCGGTCTGGCGGTTCCTCCTCTCCCTGCGAGAGGAGGAACCGTTTTGTTTTAAGGGGAAGCGCAGAGGCCAAGGGAAGGCAGGGGGAGGGCTTCTTTGTCGGGGAGAGGGAACAGCGGCTCTCCGCGAAACGGGAAGGATAGCAAAAACGCCCGCCGCTCCTACACTCCGTCCCCATACCGAGGAAGGAAGCCGACATCTCCCCCCGTGTCCGGAAGAGGGCCTGCCTCTTTGAACGTTCCACCGGGGCAGTGGCTTGATCTGGGCTCAAGTGCACCTCAGGGCCGGACTGGAAGCGGTCCTGAGGTGCCGCCGCAGGATTTTGTTGTCGACGCGCCGTTTCATGGAGGGATGAGGCCGTGTAACGGCTTTTTTACGGATCATGTCCGATTTATTTATGTAAACAAGAACTATTCCTGAGTTTTCTTTCCTATACTTTCATAATATACTGATAAAATAGATAAATAAGTAATAGTTGAAAAGTAGTATCATTTATATTGACAATAAATTTCAATAGTGGCAGGATTCGTTTCGCACTAAAGACGGACATCGTGAAAAAAAGTTTGCGCTGGGGGCGGAAGGCACAGCGCGTTACACGCAAGAAACGATCCCGGGGGGCTTCTCTGCTAGGGCGGAATAAGGCGGGTAGCGCACGATGTGGAGCCGTGGCTCAGGAGGTTTTATTGATGAAGAAATTCAAAATCAATAAGGAGAAAATCATGCACAAGATAGGACTGCGCCAGATGCGGCAAGGGCAGCGGGGCAGCATCGTCAGCGTAGAGGCCGAGGGGGAACTCGGTCGGCGTATCCGCGATATGGGGCTTATCCCCGGCACGTCCATTGAAGTCGTCGGGCGGGCCCCTCTGCGTGATCCGGTGGCCTTGCGTCTTTTCGGCGTTACGCTGGCCCTGCGCAACCGTGAGGCCGATCATATCATGGTGGAGGTGGACGCATGACGCAGGCCGCCGCTGATTTTACCCGTCGCCGTCAGGACGGCGGGGAAGCCAACCCCATTCATTTGCAGGAAGTCCGCATCGCGCTGGCCGGAAACCCCAACTGCGGCAAGACCACCGCGTTTAACGAATACACCGGCACCCATCAGCATGTGGGCAACTATCCCGGCGTGACCGTGGACAAGAAAGAGGGTTTCATCTCGCTTGACGGCGTAAACGTGCGCATGGTGGACCTGCCCGGCACCTATTCCCTCACCGCCTACTCGCAGGAAGAAATCGTCACCCGGGCCGTGCTCGCCCCGGCGCGGATCGAGGAGAAGCCGCTCGCGGTGATCGATGTGGTCGATACCTCCGCCCTTGAGCGCAATCTTTTCCTGACCGTCCAGATCAGAGAAATGGGCCTGCCCGTAGTGCTCGCCTGCAATATGATGGATGAGGCGCGCAAGGCGGGCATCCATGTGGATGTTAAAAAGCTCAGCGAGCAATTGGGCATTCCCGTGGTGCCCACGGTGGCGCGTTCCGGCGAAGGGCTCAAGGAAGCCCTGCGCGAGGCCATAGCGGTGGGGCGCATCGGATTGGAGCCGCTGAATATTTCCTACGGGCCGGACCTTGATCCCGTCCTGACGCGCATGGAACGGCTGATCACGGATAAGGGCCTTTTGACCGACCGCTATCCGGCGCGCTGGGTAGCCCTGAAAATACTGGAAAACGACACCGTCGTCCTGGAGGAAGTCGGACGGCTCATGCCTGATGTCTCCGCCGCATTGCTGGCCGAGCGTGAAGAGGTGGCCCGGCATGTGCAGGATACCTTGCGTACGTCTCCGGAGGCCGTCATCGCGGATTACCGTTACGGCTACATCCGCAGCGTCCTGCGCACCGGTGCCGTGCGGCGCGAATCCACCCGCGATCGTCTGGCCTTCACCGACAAGCTCGACAAGGTGCTCACCAACACCATTCTTGGCCCGATCATCATGCTCGGCGTGCTCTACGCCATGTTCCAGCTCACGTTTGTCCTCGGGGCCTATCCGCAGGGATGGGTGGAGGAGGGCTTCGGCTGGCTCGGCGATAGCGTGAGTGCGCTTTTGCCCAACGGCTTCGTCAAGTCGCTCATCGTCAGCGGCATCATCGACGGGCTCGGCGGCGTCATGAGTTTCGTTCCGCTCATCGTCATTATGTTTACGCTGGTCGCGCTGCTTGAGGATTTCGGCTACATGGCGCGCATGGCCTACATGCTGGACCGCGTCTTCCGTGCCTTCGGCCTGCATGGTGCTTCGGTCATGCCCTTCATCATCGCGGGCGGCATTGCCGGCGGCTGCGCCATCCCCGGCGTCATGGCCACGCGCACCCTGCGCAGCCCCAAGGAAAAGCTGGCGACCCTGCTGACGCTCCCCTACATGGCCTGCGGCGCGAAACTCCCGGTTTTCCTGCTGCTCGTAGGCGTTTTCTTCCCGGAAAATCCCGCCCGCACCATGTTTCTGCTGACGTTGGCGGGTTGGGCGGCGGCCCTGCTCATGGCCCGCATCCTGCGCTCGACCATCATCCGGGGCGAGTCCACCCCCTTTGTCATGGAACTGCCCCCCTACCGCACGCCCACTCTGCGCAGCGTGCTCACGCACTGCTGGGAACGCACGTGGATGTATCTCAAGAAGGCCGGGACCGTGCTCGTGGCCGTGTCCATCCTCATCTGGGCGAGCATGACCTTCCCGACGCTCGATCCGCAGCAGGCCGCCCCGCTGGAGGCGCAGATCGCCGCGCTTCAGGAAAAGGTCGATGCCCTGCCCGAAGAGGACGCCGCCCGTGCTCCGCTGGAGGACGAACTTGCCGCCGCGGAAGCCCGCCTGTCCGAGGAAGCCCTCCGGTATTCCTTTGCCGGACGCCTCGGCATGGCCATTGAACCCTTCACCCGGCCCGTGGGCTTTGACTGGCGCACCGACGTGGCTCTGCTCGGCGGTATCGCGGCCAAGGAAGCCATCGTGTCTACACTCGGCACGGCCTACTCGCTGGGCGAGCAGGACCCCGAGGAGGCTACCTCTCTGGCTGAGCGCCTTGAACAGGACCCCAACTGGAACAAGGCGGCCGCGCTGTCGCTGATGCTCTTCGTGCTCCTCTATTCCCCCTGCTTCGTGGCCCTCGTGGTCATCCGGCAGGAAGCCGGAAGCTGGGGCTGGGTCGCCTTCAGCATGATTTTCAACACGGCCTTCGCCTACGCCGTCTCTGCGGCGGCCTACAGGATCGGCATGGCGGTTTTCGCCTAGGCATGTTTTTTACCTTAAAATTGATAATGAAAATTTAAATCAAACAAGAAAACGATGTCGGTCTTTTCCCCGCAGGCCTATGAAGGAGGGAAGGGAGAGGGCAGAGGGCCGCGCGAAGAAGGGTTTCCTTTAGCGCGCAGGGGGCGCTTTCCCGGTTGGCTGGAACAGCTTGCTCGTGTATGGCTTTTCGGCCGTAAATGCCCCCGGGGTGCGTGCGGCCTCGGTTGAACCCACAACGAAATCGCCGGAGAATGGGATTTCAATTTCGAATGGAACGACATGTCCTCCGGGGCATCGCCAGGTCTCGTAGCCCGTCATCTCTCTCAGGCGTTGCGAGCGGCGGCCGCGCAGGGCGTCGAGCCTCACCGCTGTCCGCTTTTCTTCCCGCTGCGCCTCCGCGAAAGGAGATTCTCCCCGTCCGAGGGGCGCAGGAGCAGGAAGACAAAGGCCGCAAGCAGGGTGATGCCCCCGATGGTAATAAAGGTATAGTGGAAATGCTCCAGCAGCGAGCCTGAGGTGAAGGAGTTGTAGAAGCGCAGGACCACGGTACTGCTGGCGACGCCGAAGCTGATGGAAAGCTGCTGTGTGACGGAGAGGAGGCTGTTGCCCGTACTGGCGTTTTCCGGGGAAAGGTCGCCGAGGGTGATGCTGTTCATGGCGGTGAACTGGGTGGACATCGCCATCCCGAGCAGGAAGAGTGGCAGGATGGTCAGCCACAGGGGAAGCGTCGGCGTCTGAAGGGCAAACTGGGCGATCATGAGGCCGATGCAGGCCGTCACCCCGGTCAGGGTGGCGCGGTAGCCGAAACGGTTGAGGACTTTCACCACAAAGGTTTTGGCCGCGATGGAACCGAGGGCGGTGGGGGCCATCATCGCCCCGGCCACCAGCGCCGGATAGCCGAGGCCCACTTGCAGCATGAGCGGCATGAGGAAGGGGACGCAGCCCGTTCCCAGACGCGAGAGCACGTTTCCGGCGATGCCCACAGAAAACGTGCGTGTACGGAAGACGCCCAGATCAATGAGCGGGGCCGCGTTGCGCCGGGCATGGCGGACATAGAGGACGAGGAGGGCGAGGCCCGCCGCGAGCAGCACGGGCGGAAGCAGCGCGGGTCCCACCCGATCCCCGAAGACCTCAAGCCCGCTCGAAAAGGTGACGAGGCTGAGCCCGAAGAGGAAGAACCCCGTAAAATCAAAGGGGCGGCGCGGGGCCGTGAAATCGGGCATGACCCGGTAGGCATAGAGGATGCCGATGACGCCGATGGGGATATTGATGAGGAAAATCCAGTGCCATGTGGCGTAGGTCACGAGCCATCCGCCGAGCAGGGGGCCAGCCACCGGGCCGACCAGACCGGGGATGCTGATGAAATTGAGGACGCTCACCAGTTCCGCGCGCGGGTAGGCCCGCAGTACGGCAAGGCGTGTCACGGGCATCATCATGGCCCCCCCGATGCCCTGCACCACGCGCGAGGCCACGAGCATGGGCAGGGAACCCGAGAGCGCGCACAGGAGCGAGCCCCCGCTGAACAGGCCGACCGCGACCACGAAGACGCGGCGCGTCCCGAAACGGTCGGCCATCCAGCCGCTGATGGGGATGAGCATGGCCACGGTGAGGGTGTAGCCCACCACGGCCAACTGCATGGCCAGCGGCGAACGGTCAAGGCTGCGGGCGATGTCCGGAAGCGCGGTGTTCAGGATTGTGGCGTCAAGGGCCTGCATGAAGAAGGCCGCCGCCGCGATGGCGGGCAGCCCGGCCATTTTTTTCAGGGAGAAACGCATTGTCGTGCCGCCTTTGCGGAAAGGGGCACGTCCGGCAGGCGGCCCCGTATCCGGGAAAGAAGGATCATTGCGGAAAAGGAGGCGGCCCCATTGGGGCAGCCTCGCAGTTGGGAAAGGGGATGGAGAAAAAACGTCTTCAGAAACCTGCCCGTCTTTGCGCCGAAGAGCAAGAGGTGAGATGCGCCGGGGGAAACATCCCGGAAGATCGGGCTGGTACGATGTCCGCGCGGAAGGGCCGGGGATGCCGGGCATGAAAAGGATTCGGCGGAAGCCCTGCCAGTGCATGAAAAGGATTCCAAGGAAGCCGGGCCGGTGTCGGAAAGCCTGCAGAGAAGAAAATGGACTGTGGGATGGGCGGAGGAAGCCCGGCTTTCAGGCAATGGCATGGACTTATCCGCCCCTTTTTTCCCACTGGCTGTCAGGGAAGGGATTCTTGGTGTCCACGGAGAGCGTACTCCGGCCTGTCCGGGGTGGCTGGGTCTTTCGAGGGCTTCATGGCGTCCACTCCGGGGTGGTCGGGCCTTTCGAGGGCTTCAGGGCGTCCACGGCGGGAGTGGCACTTTTCCTGTGTCTGTTTTTTTCATGGCGCTGCGCTCCATCCTGCGATTTGCCGGCGTTCATGGGCCCGTGGCGGGGCCTCCGATCTCGCCGTGTTTCGTCCTGCGATTCGCCAAAGGAGACGCGGCCCGGTTTGAGCGCGAACGTGGAGCGGGCCATTCTCCGGCTTGGGCGACGAAGCTCGGGCCCCTTCCGGGAGGCCCTTTCCCCCGGCAAAGGCTGCTGCGCGTCTGTTTTTCCGGGCTATTGAGCGGGGTGTAGACCGCCGTGTCCGAAAGCTATGGACCTGCAGGGGATTTTGAGGAATACTCGGCCTTCCTTTTGCGCCGCTTCCTTCGGGAAGGGCCGGCGGCCCTTCGGTTGGGCGCTTCCGCCGGGCGTGTCCGGGCGATCCGGACAGGTGGGCCTTGCACTCATAAAACCTGCGTTGCGCGGGACTGGAGAGGAGAGATGATCTCCACGGAGAAACACGGCATTCTGGGCGGAACGATGATCATTGCCGGAACGGCCATCGGTGCGGGGATGCTGGCCCTGCCCATGATTTCGGCGGGCATGTGGCTGTACTGGTCCCTGCTGCTTCTGGGGCTGACGTGGCTGCTTATGCTGCGGTCGAGTCAGGCCATTCTGGAGGTCAATCTCCACTATGAGCCGGGCAGCAGTTTCCACACGCTGGTGCGGGATACGCTCGGCCCGGCATGGAGCGCGGTCAACGGCTTTTCCGTGGCCTTTGTGCTCTATATCCTCGTCTACGCCTATGTCAGCGGGGGCGGTTCCACGGTCCAGCAGACTCTGATGGCCGTGGCGGGCGTTGATCCGGGCAGCCTCGTTTCCGGGCTCGGCTTCGCCCTTGTCCTCATCGCCTGCGTGTGGTGGAGCACCCGTTTCGTGGATCGGCTGTCCGTGATCCTCATGGCCGCAATGGTCCTCACCTTCGTGCTCTCCATGACCGGGATGCTTTCGCAGATACGCCTGTCCTTCCTGACCGCCGCCAGCGGCGCGGGCACGGACGGCGACAGGGCCATCTTCATATGGTGCGCGCTTTCCACCTACCTGACCTCCTTCTGCTTCCACGCTTCGGTGCCCAGTCTGGTCAAGTATTTCGGCAAGGAGCCCGTGCGCATCAACAAATGCCTCGTCTACGGGACGCTTATCGCCCTGACCTGCTATGTGGCGTGGATCGTGGCCGCCGACGGCATCATCTCCCGCGAGCAGTTCAAGGGCGTCATCGCGGCGGGCGGGAACGTCGGCGATCTCATCCGCGCCGCGGGATCGGGCATCGACAGCAGCTTTATCCTGCGTATGCTGGAAGCCTTCTCCTTCTTTGCGGTGGCGACCTCCTTCCTTGGCGCGGGCCTCGGGCTTTTCGACTATATGGCCGACCTGTGCGGCTTTGACGACACTCATTTCGGTCGGGCCAAGACTACCCTCGTAACCTTCCTTCCGCCCACTCTCGGGGCGCTGATCAAGCCGGACGGCTTTCTGGCCGCCATCGGCTGGGCCGGGCTCGCGGCGACCATCTGGTCGGTCATCGTCCCCGCGCTCATGGTCCGAGCCAGCCGCCGGAAGTTTGCCGATGCCGCCTACCGCACGCCCGGCGGATCGCTGACCGTCTCCGCGCTCCTTGTCTACGGCTGCGTGACGGCGGTCTGCCACGTGCTTTTCGTCTTTGAGGTTCTTCCCATGTACCGCTAGGTTTTTGTTTTCCGATATTACACCTAGATCGTTGATAGTTCCTTGGGGGCCGGGCCATCCGTGGTTCGGCCCTTTGCCGTTTTTGAAAGCGGGGCTCGACAAGCCGCAAGCTTGCCCCATACTTCAAGGGCCTTTGAAAGCCGAGCAAGGGGTGCGTCCCCAACAAGGTGGGATTCTCATACCTTTCCGGCGAAAGGAGGGATAGGCTGTGCGAGCTTTCCGCGCGGCCCTTGAAGGGAGCCCGCGTTTTCCGCTTGCCTTGCGGGGGGAAATGGGCTAGTTTTTCGCTGTCAATAATTATTACTTTTAAGAGGGCGCTCCGGTTTTGACCGCGCCGCCCTTCAGATGAGGAGAGACGATGAGCGACGTTTTGTTGTGGCTGCACCCCTTGATGCAGGTTTGTGCCGCGGTGTTGGGCGTATGGGCGATGTGGCAGGGCATGAAGCGTGCGGCGATGCTGTACGGCAAGAAAAAAATGCTCTTTCCGTGGAAACAGCACGTCCGCCTCGGCACTCTGGCCCTCGTGCTGTGGATTCTGGGCGGGCTCGGCTTTTACGTAACGCTGGACCTTTTCGGCAGCACGCACATCACCGGCCTGCACGCCGAACTTGCATGGCCCATCATCGGCCTGGCCTTCCTCGGCCTGATCACGGGCTATATCCTGAACCGCTACAAGAAAAAGCGGACGGTTCTTCCTCTTGTGCATGGGGTGCTGAACGTCGTTTTGATCATCCTCGTGGCTATCGAGTGCTACACCGGCATCGGCGTCTGGGAGAATTTCTCCTGACGGAAGCCTGCCATACGTGGTGAAAAGGCCTGCGTTCCCTCGAGGACGCGGGCCTTTTTCACTGGAATTCCGCAGCAAGGGCAGGCTGTGCCGAGGGAAAGGCCGGACATCCCCCGTCCTAGGGACCGCAGCCCCTCTCCGGCGGGCGCGGCTGATCAGCGCCGCCTTTTGCGCCAGCCGTCAAAGCGTTCCTGAAAGATTTTGGAATCCTGCCGCGTGCGGGTGGAAACCATCCACAGAAAGACGCAGATCAGAAGGACGAGCAGGGCCAACAGCCCGCCGATGAGGTACAGAGAGCCGGTAAACAGGGTAACGAACGTTTCCATCGTGGTCCTCCATGACCCGTTATAGCAAAGAAAAGGCGGGGTTCAAAGCAAAAAAGGCAGGCTTGCCCGCGATGGGCCCACCGCCGCTTCCGCGCCCGTCTGGGCGGCTGCTTCGGGAGGGCCATGCTTGACTTTCCCTTGTTCCGCTATAGTGTGGAGATGGGTGGGGAAGACAACGTCTAGCACTTTTTCTGGAGGCATCATGGAAGTGAAGAAGATTCTCTGCGCGGTGGATTTGGAGGACACGATTACCCCTTCCGTCGATTACGCCAAGATGATGGCCGACCTCTCCGGCGCTTCCGTCGTAGTGGCCTACGTCATTCCGGCCCATACGCCGTATGAGGACGTGTATCTTTCCATCAATCATCATCCCAACGAAGTGGATCAGCCCAACGAGACGGTTCAGAAGTCCATGAATGCCTTCCTTGTGGAAAAGTTCGCCGGTATGGACGTGACGGGCGTGATCCTCGTGGGACGCCCTTCCGAGGAACTGGTGAAGCTGGCCGAGGAAAAGGGCGCCGATCTTATTGTGATGGGCACGCATGGCCGCGCCGGTTTTGATCGCCTGCTCTTCGGTTCGGTCGCCCATGAGGTGGTGCGGGCCGCGCCCTGCCCGGTTATGACCATTCGCCCGGAAAAGCCGAAGGACGCCGCGCAATAAGCGGATTTTTTTTCCATCACGGAAAGGCGCTTTCCCCGTGCGGGGGGAAGCGCCTTACGTGTTTTTGCGGGGTGGCCGTTCTTCCTTGCCGGGCGCGGAGGCGATCATCCCGGCGATTTTGCGCCCTTTGCGGTTGCTCGCGAACTGGCTGACGATGGTGGCCATGATGACGATGGAATACATGTAGGCCGTGAGCGCGATGAGCACGGTGGCGTTTTTGGCCACCCATGAGCGCGGCGCGATGTCGCCGTAGCCGATGGTCAGGATGGTCACGTAACTGAAGTAGAACAGATCGAGCAGGCCACCTTGCCCTTCCGTGATGCCCGAAAAGGAATGGGGCACGAACATTTCCACCCCCACGAAAACGAAAAAGCCGCAATAGCCGATGAGGATGAGCCCGCACAGGGCCGCCAGCACGATTTCCGTATCCACCATCTTGGCCCCGTGTATCTGCCGGAAGACTTCAAGCATCACCCAGCCGAAAAAGACCACGTAGCCGAACGCGAGGGCTTCGCGCAGGTTGAGCGGCGTGAGGCGGTCCAGAAGACGGCCCGCCAGCAGCAGGACGGCCACCGTCGCGATGAGGGTAAGCATGTATTTCCGACGGGCCCCGAAAAGATTGATCCCGGCCAGAAACTGAAAGGGAAGATACGCCGATTGCGGCACGCCGTCGTAAATATCCTCCGGGAAAAAGATATTGATGACGAAGACGCAGAGCAGGGAGGCAAACAGCGTTTCAAAGCGGTGGGCGTAAAGGCGCGGAAAGACAGGGCTGTGGGGGCGTGGCATGGGGCGATCCTCTGGGGAGGTCAGGCGTTGAGGGTAGGGCGGCCCTTCTTGAAGCGGAAGGGTGGGCGGAGGGAAAGTCCGTTTTTCGTGTCTTTTTTTCTGAATACTATATATAACATATTATTTTACATTGCTTTTTAGTGAAGCTGAGGCCGGCAAGCGGCTTGCTTTTATTGAAGATACGTGAAGACGCCTTTTTTTTAAACGCCTTATTGACTCTTTTTGAATGAGGTGTTAAAATTTAAACTTATATATGGCTAAAATAGCGCGATTTTGTATCCCCCCAGCGTCGCGCCCTTTTGGGAAAGTTTCGGGGATAGCTTATCGCACTCCAGCCTGGTCGGATGACCGGGCAGGGGTGCGTTCATTGTGTCTGGTTGAGATGCCGAAGGGATGCACCGCGCAGGGAACCGGAGAGGGGAGCTGGCGGTTGGGGTGAACGGCGAGAGGCCGCAAGAAGACAGAGGGTAAAGATGGATATGGCATTTTGGGAAGGTTCCCACAGAAAATATACCCTCTGGGCGAGCGTTATTGTGGGGTGCCTCGTAGGGTTCCTTTTTTCGGGTATCTCCATTTACAGTTCCTACAATCAGCACGAGAACATGGCCTTTCTGGTCCGCCATCCGGTCAAGGTCTCGGAGGCGCTCTATACCTTTAGCCGCAATATGGCGAAGACGGAAATATACACGGATCGTCTTCGCTATTATAATGAAGAACCCGATGTTCAGCGGGTCAAAAAATTGATTGATGAGATCGTTCCCCAGTCGGAAGCCGCCTTGCAGTACATGCTGAGCAATTATCTGGGGCCCCGTGAACAGACGGAACGGGTCCAGACCCTCTTTGGCGAGATTCAGCAGCAGCGGGCGGAACTTTATAAAGTGGCGGGCCCGATGGACAACGCCTCCGTTTCGTCCTTCATCGACCATCGCCTTGCGCCCCTGTACGTCGAACTCAATGATATTCTGAATAACCAGATACGGACATTCATCGATCAGACGCCTCAGCGCCTGCTCGGTGAATCCACAAGGCTCCTGAAGTACAACATGATTCTTTCCATTCTTGTTGCCCTTCTTCTGCCTGTTGTCGTAGTCGCCGTAGTCGTGGTGATAGTGCGTTCCGAACAGAAACTGATGCAGCGGCGGATGGAGGAACAGACGTTCCGTAATTCCCTTTTCGAGATCATCTCGGAACACGCGGGCAACGTGTTCATGCTGTACAACCTGCAAAAGGGGATGGAATACGTCTCCGCCAACGTCTCGGCGCTTCTTGGTCTTGACGCCTCAAAGGTTGAAAAGGAGCCGCGCATCCTCTTTACGCAGTGTGCTTCGGATTCGGCCGAGGTTTTCGAGCGCTTCCTCTCCAGCGAGGTGCTCCAGACTCCCGCCGAAAAGGAATGCCGCTTCATCAACGCCGTGACGCGGGAAGAAATCTGGATGCAGGTCGGCATCTACCCCGTGCGGGAGCGCGGCGTGGTGACGCGCTATGTCATTTCGCTCTCGGACATGACGGAGATGAGCAAAACGCAGCAGGTCTTGCGCGACGCTCTGCTCAACGCGCAGGGTGCCAACCGGGCCAAAAGTGAATTTCTCTCGCGCATGAGCCACGAAATCCGCACGCCCATGAACGCCATCATCGGCATGACCACCATTGCGGCCACGGCTTTCGACGACCGCAGGCGGCTGGAAGACTGTCTGGGAAAAATCGCGGTTTCTTCGCGCCATCTGCTCATGCTGATCAACGACGTGCTGGACATGTCCAAGATCGAAAGCGGCAAATTCCTCATCTCGAACGAGCCTTTTGAACTTTCCGACCTGCTGCGCAACCTGACCTCCATCGTCTATTCGCAGGCGAGGAGCAAGGGCCTGCATTTCGACATGTCGGCCGAAGTCGAGCACGAGAGCCTCCGCGGAGATATGCTCCGCGTCAATCAGGTGCTGCTCAACATCCTCTCCAACGCGGTCAAATTCACTTCTCCGGGGGGCTCGATCTCCCTCACGATCAAGGAAATCCCCCTCCGTGTCGACAATCGGGTCAAGATGCGCTTCACCGTGACCGATACGGGGAAAGGCATGTCGCCTGAATTCTTGGAGAAACTCTTTACGCCCTTTGAGCAGGAAGGAAAGGCGTCCAAGAGCGGGACCGGGCTTGGCATGGCTATTGCCTCCAATCTGGTTACACTCATGAACGGCACCATCCGCGTAGCCAGCACGCCCGGGGAGGGAAGCACGTTTGAAGTGGACCTTCCCTTCGAGACGGAAGAGCCCTGCGGCAACCGCCACACGGGGACGCTCGACGAACTGAGGGTTCTGGTGGCGGATCACGATCCGGGCTCCTGCGAATACGCGACCCTGATCCTCAAACGCCTCGGGGTGATGGCGGAATGGGTGCTCTCCGGCTCGGCGGCGGTGGACCGGGTACTCAGCGCGTGGAGGCGGGAAGACTCCTACGATGTGGTGTTCATGGATTGGAAAATGCCCGATGTGGACGGCATCGAGGCCACGCGCCGCATCCGCAAGCACGTGGGGCCGGATACGGTCATTATCATCATTTCCGCCTACGACTGGTCGGAAATCGAGCACGAGGCGCGCGAGGCCGGAGCCAACGCCTTCATTTCCAAGCCCATGCTCCAGTCATCCATCTACAATACCCTGCTTTCCGTCACGGGTACGGCCGAGCCGTCCAAACAGGACGCCGGAACCCCGGATTTCAGCGGCAGGCGATTCCTGCTGGCCGAAGACAACGAGCTGAACCGTGAAGTGGCCGTGGAACTGCTCAAGATGGCGGGCATGAGCGTTGATACGGTTGAGGACGGCGGCGAAGCCGTCAAAGCCTTTGCCGCGTCGGAACCCGGGACCTATGACGGCATCCTCATGGATGTGCAGATGCCGACGATGGACGGCTATGAGGCTACGCGCCGTATCCGCCGCATGGAACGGCCCGACGCGGCCTCCATTCCCATTCTGGCCATGACCGCCAACGCCTTTGCCGAGGATGTGGCCGCGGCGCTTGAGTCGGGCATGAACGGGCATATTGGAAAGCCCATCGATATTGAAGTGCTGTTCAAGACCCTCAGCGATGTGCTGGAAGGGCGGCCCCGCCCGTCCGGGGAGCGCCCTTCATCCCGGTGAGGCCGGAGAGCGGGCCTGTGCCCCGCCCGGAAAGATGGCGAGCGGTCCCCTTCAAGCCCGCTGCCGTGCCTTCCTGTGAGGCGGGACGTGGGCTTTCCCGGCGCTGGAGAGTGGCAGGCGGTTGACACCGTGCCCCCGAGCGACCACAATCGATACTCCTGTGCCCGGTGCGTACCGGACAGGGAAGGAGCGGCGGCGATGATGACTCTTGAAGATATCCGCGGGCATTTCCGGCGGCACGATCCCTTTTCCGGCCATCTGGGGATTGACATCCTCGAGGTCGGGGAGGGCTACGCCGTGGCTGAAATGCCGCTGGACGCCCGCCACCGCAACGGCATGGGCAACGCGCACGGGGGAGCCGTCTTCGCGCTGGTGGATATGGTTTTCGCGGCCTTGTCCAATGCCGACGGTCTCTATTGCGTCAATGCGCAGACTTCCATCGCCTACCTGAATCCGGGACGGATCGGCCCTTTGCGCGGGGAGGCCCGGCAACTCCGGGCGGGCAGGCGCCTGTCGACCTACGAGGTCCGGGTGACGGACGCCGACGGCACGCTTGTGGCCGCGGCCACGGTCACGGGTTGCGAAATGGGCGTACCCTTACCCTGAGGGGGCCGCCGGAAGGGAGAAAAAGAATGGTTATCGCGGGAATATGGTTTGTCGTAGGCGTGGTCCTTTTCGTTGTGGAGCTGGTTTCGCCGCTTTTCGTCATGTTCTTTTTCGGCCTTGGCGCCTGGGCTGCGGGCGTGGCCGCCCTGTTCACCGATGAACTCGGGGTGCAGGTGCTGGTCTTCGGCGTGGCTTCCATTCTTTTTCTGCTGGCCCTGCGCCGCACGCTGGTGCGGACTTTCCGGGGCCGGGCCAAGCTTTCCTCCGATGCGGCGTCCGAAGGGCTGCCGAGCCTGAATGCCGGAAAGAGCGCGACGGTGACTCGTCCCATCGTCCGCGGGGCGGTGGGGGAAATTTCCGTGGGCGGCAGCTACTGGCGCGCCGTATCGTCCGTGGACCTGCCGCAGGGGGCGCAGGTGCGCGTGATTGGGCATGTCCCCGACGACGAGCTTACGTTGGAAGTGGCGCCCTGCGGGGAAGGTTCCTGCGGGCCGCAAGAGGAAACAACGCTATCTGGAGGGAATGATCGTGTTTGATCTGTCTGGTTTTATGGGGTCTTCGCTGATTGTACTGGTGGTTTTGGCCCTCTTCGTCATCATCGTCCTCTTCAAGACGGCGTTGGTGGTTCCCAATCAGGAGGCTGTGGTCGTGGAGCGTCTGGGCAAGTTCCACGCCGTGATGTACGCGGGATTTCATATCTTGATCCCCTTCATCGACGCCGTGTCCTATCGGCGTTCCCTGAAGGAGGACGTGCTCGACGTGCCCAAGCAGACCTGCATCACCAAGGACAACGTGAGCGTGGATATCGACGGCGTGCTCTACCTGCAGGTCATCAATCCCGAAAAGTCGGCCTACGGCATCAGCGACTACATGTTCGGGGCCGTACAGCTTGCTCAGACGGCCCTGCGTTCGGCCATCGGCAAGCTGGAGCTTGACCGCACCTTTGAAGAGCGCAACACCATCAATCAGGAAGTTATCTCCGCGCTTGATGCCGCCACTGCGCCGTGGGGCATCAAGGTCCTGCGCTATGAAATCCGCGACATCACCCCGCCTTCCGGGGTCATGCAGGCGATGGAGAAGCAGATGCGCGCCGAGCGTGAGAAGCGCGCTCTCATCGCGCAGTCCGAAGGCGAGATGCAGGCCCGCATCAATATGGCGGAAGGCGCGAAGGCGGCGGCCATTGCCGAGTCCGAGGGCAAGTTGCAGGCCATGAAGAATCAGGCGGAAGGCGACGCCGTGCTCATCCGCGCCGTGGCGCAGGCGACTGCGGACGGCCTCCGGCTGGTGGGCGATGAGATGCGGCAGGAGGGTGGCCGGGAGGCGGCCAACCTGCGCATTGCGGAGAACTACATCGAGCAGTTCGGCCAACTGGCCAAGACCAACAACACCATGATCCTGCCCACCGATCTCGCCAATCTTTCCGGGCTGGTCGCATCCCTGACTTCCGTCATCAAGCCTGCCCGCCCTGCCGACTGAGGCGTGGTGGCCCAGAAAGGCGGCTTCGGCCGCCTTTTTTCATGCCCTCCGAAGAGTACGCGCGAGGAGAGGAGGGGTAGCCTGTACGTTCCACGTTTTTCCCTGTCCTCGCGGTATTCCGTAGGAAGGGAGCGGCTCTGCGGTATCCTGCCGCCTTACGCTCGCACTTTCGGTATTGGGGCGGCCGGATACGTGGGCAGGGGGCCGAACATCACGGCGGTATTGTATGCGGGTCTTTCCCACGCGAGGATGCCCGTGCCCGCCTGTGGCCTGAGGGTGGTCAACGTCCCGGTTCTGGCGGACATGTCCGGTCTGACTTCCATCTTCAATCAGATTGCCTTCAATTGAGGCCATGCCCTCGGTGCGTGGATCGATAGTGTCCTCATTGCCCCCATGTCGCCTTGTATGACCTTCCCTTGCCGGAACTTTGGTCAGGGGCATCGCGTTAACCGTCCTCTTCGCCGTGCCCAGCAGCCTGCACAATGGAACCACTCTGTCGTTTGAAAGTGTTACGTATTGATAATAAAAGATATTTTTTGATGCGCTTGCTAGTGTTCCTCCATAAAGCACTTGGAGGCCTGACATGCACAAAAATTGGAGAGAACAATCCATTGGCGAAATTGTGGCCACGTTCCCCTTGTCCTCGGAAGTCTTCCGCTCCGCCGGAATTGATTTCTGCTGCGGCGGAGGGCGGTTGCTCGGAGACGTGATTGAGGAGCAGGGCATTGTCGAGACGAATCTTTATCGGGCGCTGGACAATCTGGCCGAACACTCCGAGTCCGAGGAAGCCGCCGCTTTTCCGGAGATGAGCCCCGAGGAACTGGTGGAACATATTCTCATCAGGCATCATGCCTATCTCTGGGAAGCGCTGCCCGATATCCACGCTCGCCTCATTACGGTCCTGCGGGCGCACGGTGAACGCCATCCCGAACTCTACGACGTCTATAAGCTCCTGAGTGAGCTGACCAAGGAAATGGAACCTCATCTTATCCGCGAGGAAAGCGAACTGTTCCCCTCTGTCCTGAATCAGGAAGCCAATGCGACGCAGCAGCGGCAAACCTTGGTGCGGATTCTCGAAGAGGAACACGAATCGACCCGGGACATCCTGCACCAGTTGCGTCACGCCACCAATGACTACAGCCTCCCCAGCGACGGCTGCGATAATTTTGCGGAACTCTACAAGCAGCTTGAAGCCTTGGAAAAAGACACGGAAGAACATTACCATCTCGAAGATGATTTGCTCTTCAAGAAGATCACGGCGCCCGAATAATCTGCGAAAAATCAGCCCTTTCAGGCCCAAAAGAGGGAGTTACCCCTTCATGTAAACGCCCGCTCGCGAGCGGTTTTCTGCAGGGAGGCGGCTCCTCCACAAGAAATCCGTCCGGTCTGCTTTTTTCTCTTGCCAGCATGGGGGCTTTGCTGTATACATCTCTCCCATGCCGAAGTGGTGGAATTGGTAGACACGCTAGGTTCAGGGTCTAGTCGGGGTTCCTCGGTGGGAGTTCGAGTCTCCCCTTCGGCACCAACCAAGAATCCAATCAAGTCCCGCAAGGTTCAAAAAGCCTTGCGGGACTTGGACTTTTTGGCGCTGGTATGTCCAGCGAGGTGTCGTGGGAAACGGGGAGAACCAACAAAAATGACGGTATTTGCAGCGGTATGAGCCCACATGGAGGAAACGAGGCCCGAAAAATACCGTCACCCTGCAACCCCTTGCCAGCAAAGGATTTTAGCCATGCCACTGACCGACACCATGCTCAGGAATTTGAAGTCCGACGGTACTCCTGCAAAACTGGCCGACTCTGAAGGCTTGTACCTCTACCTCTCCGCTTCTGGCGGAAAATTATGGCGCATGGATTACCGCTATGCCGGAAAAAGAAAAACGCTCAGTTTTGGCGCATATCCCGCCGTATCGCTGAAAGACGCGCGCCGCAAGCGCGACAGGGCCAAGGAACTGCTTGCCAACGACATTGACCCCGGCGCTCAGAAAAAGGCAGCCAAAGAGGAAGCCGAAGCGGCGGCGCGTGAACAGGCGCTGACCTTCGCCGTTGTCGCCCAGGAATGGTTCGCCACCAAGCAGGATTCCTACGCGGCAGCCAATATCAAGAAAAAACAGTGGCTCATTTCCCTGCTCAATGAGCGGATTGGCGAAAAGCCCATCAGCAAGCTTGTGCCAACCGACATTCTGGGCGCAATCAGGCCGGTTGAGGCCGCAGGACATTCGGTCACAGCGCACAAGCTGGCCGAAACCGCCGGACAGATCTGCCGTTTTGCCCGTACTTGCGGCTATATCGTTTTCAATCCGGCTGACGGCCTCAAGGAAGTCCTCAAGCCAATCCAGACAAAGCATTACGCCACCATCACCGATCCCGCCGCTGTCGGTCATCTGCTGCGCTGTATAGACGAATACCAGGGAGGAGCCGTTGTCGGCTACGCCCTCAAGATACTGCCCTATCTGGCGCTCCGAAGCGCCGAGCTTCGCGGCGGCAGGTGGTCCGAGATTGATCTGGACAAGGCGCTCTGGATTGTGCCTGCCGCCAGAAGAGAAAATGCCAAGGATGGCGGCGGCATGAAAATGCGCATCGCCCATGCTGTACCATTGCCCACTCAGGCGGTCAGGCTGTTCCGCGAACTGCATCTGCTCACAGGTACGGGCGAACTGTGCTTTCCGGGACGGCATTCAGCCTCGCAATGTATTTCCGATATGGCGCTTTTGAACGGTATCCGCCGAATGGGCTTCAGCAAGGAAGAAATGACCATCCACGGTTTCCGCGCCATGTTCTCCACCATCCTGAATGAAAAGAAACTGGAATGGGGCTTTGACGGCGACATCATTGAGGCCCAGCTTGCCCACAAAGAGCAGAATACCGTTCGGGATGCTTACAACCATGCGTCATATCTGGATAAACGACGTGAATTGCTTCAGAGGTGGGCCGATTATCTCGACGAATTGCGAAATCAGGATGCATCCAATTCACTGAAATAATTCAGTAAGCAAAATTTCAAATTTATGGCAGGGCGTTGCGGCAGATCGGCTGTGACGCCTTGCCGTTTTTATCTGTGTCCAAAAATTGCTTGCCACAAATTTTTTCTGAAAATTCCCTCTTTTTCATGCACCCATATCGAACTGCATTGGACTGCATCGAACCGCATCGCACGGTATCGTACCGTATCAACAATGTGGATTAATTGAATAAATGTGCTATAGCACTCCGTAAAGACCATTACGATACGGAGGTAATGCTATGGCAACTCAAATACCCGCTACAGGCTTTCTCAGACTTCCCCAGATTCTGAAACTGTTCCCCATCAGCAAGAGCGCATGGTGGAAAGGCTGCGCAATCGGGCGTTATCCCAAGCCCTTGAAACTCGGCCCGCGCACAACCGTCTGGTGCGCCGAGGACATCAAGGCGTTCATTGAAAACGCCGGTAAGAAAGGGGAAGGCCATGACTGATCTTCTCCATACTTTCCATGATGTGCTTGGCCAGCATGGCCTTGTCCCTGAAGAACTCCTTGCTGACGGCAATCTTCATCGTTGCCCCACAGAAGGCAAGCCTCATAAGCGGAATGGCGCGTATATCGCCCATCTGGACAAACCGGCCACCCTCTGGTGGTGCAACTGGGAAACCGACGACCAGGGCACATTCTGCGCCGAAGAAAAGCGGACGCTTTCATTTGCGGAAATGTCCGCATGGCGGGAACGCCAGCACTCCATCCGACGACAGCGGGAAGAAGAATGTACCAGACGCCATGCGGAAGCGGCCCAACAGGCCAGACAGGAATGGAATGCGGCAAGAGTGTGCGACGCCAGCCATCCCTACTTGCGGCGCAAGGGCATTCCAGCTTTGGAAGGCATACGGCAATCGCGGGACGGTGCGCTGCTTATCCCGGTTCTGGATACCGCAAACAATCTGCAAAGCCTGCAACGCATCTACCCTGATGGAACCAAGCGCTTCCTCGTTGGCGGCAAGGTCTCAGGCGGCAGGTTCGTCATTCAGGGGCAGCCGGAAAAGCCCATTGCCATCTGCGAAGGCTTTGCCACTGGCGCAAGCATCCATCTTGCCACCGGCTGGACGGTCTATGTGGCGTTCTCCGCAAATAATCTTGCAACAGTTGCCAAGAGCGCAAAAGAACGGTTTCCAGACAGCTCAATCATTATTTGCGGCGACAATGACGAAACCGGACGCAAGAAAGGTGAGGAGGCTGCCAGACTCGCAAACGCTCAACTTGAGCTTCCCAACTTTACCAGTGGCAATGGTACTGATTTCAATGACCTTCACCAGATTGAAGGCATTGAAGCCGTCCGCTCCCAACTTGAATCGACCCTGACCAAACAGCATGGTCTTATCGCTCTGGATATGAGCGAGTTCCTGTCCATGCAGATACCTGACCGGGGTTATCTTCTCTCACCCATTTTGCCGGTTCAGGGGATAGGCATCCTTTATGCCCCGCGAGGTGTGGGCAAGACCTTTGCCGCCCTGAGTGTGGCTGTCGCTGTCGCCTCCGGCGGCGCGGTGTTCAACTGGCGCGCCCCCATGCCTAAAAAGACACTTTATGTGGACGGAGAAATGCCCGCCACGTCCATGCAGAGCCGATTGTCCTCACTTGTGGGTGGCATGGCCACCCCGCCGCACGCACTGAAAAATTTTTCACTCATAACGCCGGACTTGCAGCCGTGCGCCATGCCGGATTTGTCCACGCCCAACGGGCAGGCCATGATTGAGCCGCTCCTGAAAGGCGTGGACATGGTTGTGCTGGACAACATCGCCACACTTTGCCGCACGGGCAAGGAAAACGAATCGCAGTCCTGGCAGGCCATGCAGGCGTGGCTTCTGGATCTGCGCCGCAGGGGAATCACGGTTCTCCTGATTCACCATGCCGGGAAATCCGGCGACCAGCGTGGGACCAGCGCCAAGGAAGACATTATGGATACGGTCATCAGCCTCCGCAGGCCGAAAGAATACGCAATGGCCGAAGGTGCGAGGTTTGAGGTTCATCTGACCAAGGCCAGAGGCATCCTCGGCGATGACGCCAAACCTTTCGAGGCCAACCTGATTACCGAGGGGAATGCCCTGCACTGGCAAGTCCGGGAAATCGAGGATGTGGAGCTGGATGAGCTGAAAAGGCTGCTTGACGAAGGCTACAGCATTCGCGACTGCGCCGAGGAAATGGGCAAATCGAAATCGGCTGTCCACAGACTGAAAAGAAAACTGGAAGGTCTTGATTGAGCCCATTTTCAGGTGTCCCGCTGTACCGGTGCTTAAGCAGCGGTACAGCGGGACACCTGTTTCTTACAGGATAAGGAAGTTTCATTATGTCCACACTCGTCCTGCACATGAGTAAATTCAAAAAGGACGCCATTCGCGGCATCCAGTCGCACAACCGGCGCGAACGCGAGAGCCATTCCAACCCCGATATCGACTACAGTCGAAGCGCGGGAAACTACGATCTGCATGAATCCGCCTCAGACAATTACGCGCAGGCCATCCAGAACCGCATTGACGACCTGCTCATGATCAAGGCCGTGCGCAAGGACGCCGTGCATCTGTGCGGCCTGATTGTCAGTTCGGACAAGTCGTTTTTTACCCGTATCGGCAAAGATGAAACCAGACGATTTTTCGAGGAAGCCGCAGCCTATCTCACCGATTTTGTCGGCAAGGAAAATGTCATCTCCGCGATGGTTCATATGGATGAAAAGACGCCGCACATGCACTTCCTTCATGTGCCGGTGACTCAGGATGGACGACTCAGCGCCAACAGTATCTATACCCGCGCCAGTCTGAAAAAGTTGCAAACCGAATTGCCCGGCTATCTGCAAAGTCGTGGCTTCGACATTCAGCGCGGCGTGGAGCAGAAACCAGGCTCCGCCAAAAAGCATCTGGATACGCGAGAGTTCAAACAGCAACAGGAGGCTCTCGCCGGTTTGCGGCGCGAATCTGACGCCGTGGCGCACGAAGCCCTGCAACTCATCGGAGAAATGATCGAAAGGCGGAAGCAGGAGGAAGTCTTGCAGGAACGCCTGCAATCCATGGAACAGCAGGCCCGTGAGGCGGAAGCCATTTTAGCGGACATGCCGGAACTGCCGCAGGCGTCCTTGCTCAATTACAAATCCGTGCTGCAACAGGCACAGACGATCATGACGCAGCAGCAAAAATCCCTTGCCGAAAAAAGCATGATCGCTGCCGCAAGAGACAAATTGCAGGCCGAAAACAAGACGCTGGAAAAGCGGCTGCAAGAGCTTTCAAGACAATATTCCCTGCTCAAGGCGCAGTATGCACAGGAGCAGGAAGTCAATGCCCACAACATGCGCAGCCTGATGCAACAGGGGCGGGCCTTTCAGGATGAACTGGAGGAATACCGGGAGTTCACCCTCCAGCCGGAAATCATGCCGCTCCACGCCGCGTTCCTTCAGGAAAAGGAGGAGCTGCGGCAGCGGGAAGAAGAACAGGAGCGCAAACGTCAGGAAGAGGAAGCCCGCCAGCAGGCCGAGCGCGAGCAGCATATCCGGCAAGAGCCGGAAGCCGTGCCGCAACGCCGTCGCTCAAGGATGCGCTGACCGTCCGCCGGGAATCTCGACTCGAATGCCAGCCATAGCCCACTATGGTTTTCTGGCGAAAACCAGTGGGCAAGCGTGCCGCTTGACCGCCAAAGGCAAAAGACAAAACCGGGGACATGCCCCGCCACCCACAGGAGAAAACATCATGACCATCACAGCCAGCCAACTGAAGGAAATCCGACAGGAGTTCGCCAGGCTCAAGCCCTCCGCCGTCACACTGGATGGAAACCGCACCATGACCGTGAAGCAGTCGATTTTCACCCTCGCCCCGACGCTGGAACGGATGAAGAAGCGCGGTTTCGATACTCAGGAGATTGTCGAACGTCTGCACGAAAAAGGGATTGAGGTGAAGCCCCAAACCCTGACCAAATACCTGACCGAGGCCAGACGACAGCGGGAAGGCCGAAAGGCACGGGGGCAAGACACGCCCCCGCCGCCTGCGAATCATGAACAACGCGGTAGTTTCATTGTTGCTGACATCCCGGATGATGAACTGTGAACAGGAACTCACAGAAAGGAGAAACCATCATGTCAGAAACTTACGGATACATCCGCGTGTCCAGTACGGATCAGAATGAGATCCGCCAGTTAGGCGCTAGTTGCCAGTAGGACTTTTCCACCCACACACGTCCGTATGGGCGACCATGTGGTATGAAATCTTGCTGGCCTTGAGCATGGTTTCCGCAAAGGTCTGCTTGGCCAGCACGTCCCGATCGTCCATCATGTATCTGGCCTTGACTTCCACGACCAGCCAGTCGCCACTTTTGGTCAGAATAAGGAAGTCTGGGTAGTAGCTTCGCACGCAGTGCGTATCCGGGTCAATGTAGTTGATGTGGAAATCCGTCTGGCCGTGAGTCAGCATTCCCGTGAAATAAACCTCCTGAATAGCCTCCTGCCGGATGACATTCAGGAAGAAATCCTGTTCCGGCATGGAGTCAAAGCAGTAGGTGTCAAGATGAAAACTCTTGTCGGCCAAGCCTGTGCGTTTGCTGTCGGCGTGCCATTCATTGAAGAGCTGCGTCTTTTGCGGATCGCCATGAATCTCGAAGAAGCCTTTCACCGGCTCATTGACAAGATCGACTTCTATCTGTTCATGCTTATCGTAATTTGTTACCTCGTACAAGGTTTCAAACAGCATGGGAATCACCTTGTCGTAGAGCAGTTCATTGAACTGATTGACCTTGGCAACAAGGGCGTCCAGCCCTTCGCGGCTCTCCCGGAGCAGCTTCTCAATTTTCAGTGGAGAGGCGTAAAGATAGCGGGCAATTTCGGCAACGAGCGTATAAGCGCTCCAAACGCGCTGTTCCTTGATGTAGCTGATGTCCGTTGTTGTTTGGCGGGCATCGCGTCGGCCCGGATGAAGGACTGTTTTTTCCTCGGTATGGAGAATGCAGTAGCGCTCCACATCCCAGTTTTCCATGTCAAAATCGATGGGGGCCGTCTGCGTTTTTTCCTTGCAGTCATAGAGGTGGCGTACGCGGGTCAGGGGGATGCTTTTTTTCTTCAGGACACGCACTTCATAGGTGTGGCTTTCGCGTTCGGGGCGTTTCAGGTCGTCCGTGGTCAGGCGGAAGTTCTGTTGCAATTCCTCGTTGAGGATAGTGGCGTTTTCTTCGGTCAGATATACCTGCCCCTCTTCCTGCTGATCGCCAATGGCGCGCAGGCAGCGCATGGAAGCCTGAAGGACAAAGACGCGGGACTTCGGCTGGCGGAACATGGCGACGCCGCACAGCGAACGGCAGTTCCAGCCCTCCTTGCCCTTGTTCACCAGAATAAGGAAGCGTTTTTCCGAAGCGGCGCTGTCCAGATCGTTAAAGGCTCTTATGTCGTCATTGTTGGTAATTTTGGGATCGCCGACATTGACGAGAATCTGCGACACGGGAATGTCGCGCCGGAGCAGCTCCTCTTCCAGAATGGGGCGCAGGTTGCCTGTGGCGTCCTCGATAGTGGGAGAAAAGAATACCAGCTTGGGGCGCATCCCTTCAAGCGTGCGCCCGTCGAATTTGCCGAGAAAGTCATCCACTACGGCGCGCACAAATTCCTTGTCGCGAGTATTGGCAAATTTATGCAGCAGCAATGTCTTCAGGTAGCCGTTATCAATGGCGTCCTTGAGGCTGTAGGAATAGGCGACTTCGGGAAGTACCTCGTTTTTCACATAGGGGGTGCCGGTGAAGTTGCAGCAGGCGACCATCGAGCTGCCCAGTCGCTTGATGCCCTGGGCCAGAGCGTTGATGGTAAAGCGCAAGGAGGTTTCTTTTCTGGAATCGATGAGTTCTTTTTCCAGAATATCGCCGAAGGCGTGGTGGGCCTCGTCCACAAAAATGCCCAACCGCGGGAGATTGCGCAGTTTGAGGAAACGCTGATTGATGGTCAGATCCGCTTCATCCTCCGGGGAATCAAAGCCGTAGAGGTCGGAAATATCATCATAGACGGACTTTGCGTCGGCGCTCCTGGTCTCTCCGGTCGTCAGGAAAAGCTGTTCGGCGCTGCTGGGGGCCTTGCTTTTACGTTTGAGCAGGATTTTTTGCGTATTGGAGATGATCAGGTTGTAATCGGAATTGTTGACGACATTGAGTGTGGCTCCGGCCTCCTCCAGATATTGCAGCTTGAGATTTGCCTGGAGCCAGTTGGCATGTTCTGGGGGGAGAACTCTGGAAAAGTCGAAGCCCTCGATCTCCCGCAGGGATTGCAGAACGGTCTTGTCCGGGGCAAAGATCAGGGCATTGTGACAATATAGCGGATCATCAGGGAACTTTCGGGCAAGGACAAAGTCATAGAAAATGCAGGTGGCCATGAGCAGGGTTTTGCCCACGCCCATTGTCAGGGCAAAGATATAGTTGGGGTATTCCTGACGGACGGCCTTCATCCGCTTGAATACGGCGGCGTAGGCTTCCTCATTGAAAGTGAGGGATTCATGCAGGACAAGCTGTTCCCCCATGCCCAGCACCTCCCCACGTTTTTCAAAGCCGTTGCGCCGATTGTACCAGTCAGCAAAGATGTCATGTACTGGACGCAGCTTAAGGTATTCCTTGAGGAAAATGTAGATTTCCAGCGCCTCGAACTGTGGCCGACGCAGAAACTGACCTGTGCGGGGCTTGTCTGGATCGTTATAGTCCAGAAGGGTGCGGGTCAGCAGATGATAGTGAGAACGGATGCTGCCCTTGTTCTCACGGTAAAAGCGGAGCAGCTCGCGGTAAAAGGTCGTATCAAGACCGACAAGGGACTGCGCCTTTTTCCTGCTCCCGGCCATTACTCCACCTCCAGCGTCATCTCCAGACTTTCCGACAGCAGGTCGGTAATCTTGACCCGGATGATTCCATAATCCTGCGGCACGGGGTAATGCCCCTGAACCAGCTCATTCTTGCCGGGATTGTCATAGACGGCAGGTTGCAGCACGTCGCCGTTGTAATTCCAGTCAATGGCGACGGTTTCCACAAGCTGACGCCAGTCCTCCACATTCTCATCAAGAATGGAGAGCTTTTGCAGAAGATTGCGGGGGTAGAACTGGTGAATGACCAGTTCGCCGTTTTCCACGGCAATGTCCGCTTCGGAATCGTATTTGAACGTCAGATCCTTGCGGTCGCGTAAAATGTCCACCACCTTGACATCCACCCGGTACTGGCTGCCGATGTCCATCTTGAGACTGGCGGCCAGATCCGGCTCATGGCCCATGCACACCAGCATGATACGTTCCGCCGGGCTGCCCGGAGAGCGTTCCATTTGCCGATCCAACTCCCGATAATTGATGCCGTTGAGCAGGGGATTGAGGTCGGCGCGGGTGGAATGCGATTGACCGGCATGATCTTGACCTTGTAGCCGTCCTTCATGCCGTCAAAAACATCGGTGGATTCCATCGGTTCGATTTCCAGCGCCTGGAGCAGCAGCTCTCGCGCCTGTACTGGATTGCGGAATACGTCGTAATTGTTGACGTTGTAAACCTCAAAGTTCAGATAAAGCTTGCTGCCGTTCTCCAGCAGAGAAGGAGACTCCTGCTTTTTCTCGGCTATGATGCCGTTCAGGCGTTTTGTGGTCGTCTGAATGGCCCCCAAATTGATGTCTGCCCCGATGAAACGCCGCCCCAGCTTCATGGCCACGGCCTGCGTGGTGCCGGAACCCATGAAGCAGTCAAGGACGATAGAGCCGGGGTTGGAGGACGCGAGGATAATACGTTCCAGAAGCTCTTCAGGCTTTTGCGTAGGATAGCCAGTCCTATCTTTTGAAACTTGATTTAACTGATATATATCCGTCCAATAATCAAGACAAAGAGTACCCTCTTTCATGTAGTAACGGTAGACTAGATCGGGGTGGGATTGTTCCCATTCGGGTGACACATCGCGTGCTGCGCTTATGGGACTTCCCTTTAGACATCTCCCCATAAGTCTATAATATCCATTTTCATCTTTATATCGGTATCTTTCTTTTTGTTCATCTGTTAATGGTGACATAATATCTTGCCAATTAAATATCCACTCGCTTGATTTTGTATAAAAAAGTATTGAATCATGCCTTCGACCATAAGATGTTTTTGGTACACGACCTCCTGTGTAGCACCAAGATATTATATTTTGGAATTGAGATTTACCAAATATTTCATCCATAATTATCCTTATATAACTTTCTAATCTATAATCACAATGAAAATATATGCTACCTTTTTCGGATAAAATTTCTCTTATTAAGATTAATCTATTATAAATAAATTGTAAATATTTGTCATTTGTCCAAATATCAGTATATTGCTTCTCCTCAAATGCCATATTATTGGCCGTTGCGGATTTTCCTTGCAATGTAATTATTTTTTTATAATCAACTCTGGAATCAAAGGGGGGGTCTATGTACACTAAATCTACCTTCCCTCGGAATTCCTTGAGCAAATGGCTCATGACCTGCAAGTTATCACCCCAGTAGATACGATTCATCCATCCATCTACAGAATCGCCGTAGCGCTCCTTGCACTGAGCCGGATAGTAGTGCGTGGACGTGAAGGGACGCTTGCCCGTCCAGCGTAGTTCTGGAAAACCCTTGATAGGCTCCGGCTGCGGGAGGGAAAAGGTCATATCTTCTACATTCTCTTCCTTCTTGGGGAAAGGTGTGCCGGGGAAATTATTTTGCTGTGTCATTGCTGGCCCCTATTTTCGGTTGATTATCAAGAGGGTTATTTGTGATTGTCGAAGCCGCATACTGATTTGCTGACATCATATTTATCGCAATGCTTGCAAAGTTCTTCTGTGTTTGAACATTAGAAAATGCTTCATATGCCCAATCAAGATAAGCATCCCATAATCCCATATTGATTTCATTAATAATATCTTGAGCGCATTGTTGCTTTGGGAGACCTGTAGTATCCTCATAAAGAAATGTATCTAACAATTTTTCCTTTATTATAAATACAATATTCATTTCTCCAAATGAAAATCCTTTCATCCAGTCTTCTGGATATTGGACAATCTTTTTATCGGTAGTAACTTTTGTTCTTATAAAAATATTATTGATATATTTAATAGCAATACTCCTCTTGTAATTTCTCAGAGCATTTCTACTAAAATATTCATCAGGATCGTCAAAAAACAAATGGTCATACTTACCACTACAGATTTGATTTTTCACTGCATCAATATCATTTTCTTTAATTGTTTCATTACAAAATATGATATTATAATCATTCGTATTTAATAATTTTTCATTTGATATTGGAATTCCAATCTTATGAAGTGCTACAAGTATAATTCTCTTTTCAGCTCTGCTCAAAGAAACATTAAATTCACTGGATGCATCCTCATATTTTTTATTTTTATACTTCCTAAATATATCTATTGCCTTTATAGCAATTTTTCGTGCATCCTTGCTTTTTTTGTTAATATTTCTATTAATAAAAAATGCACCACAATATGTTCCTATAAAACCACCAATAAGAGCGGAGATAATGCCAGTCAATAGATTTGTCCAATCAAAGATAATTTGTTCCATTATAAACTCCTGTCACAATACGCTTGCAGGTCACATTCCTTGCACAGTTTTGGCGTGCGCTCATGGACGGCAAATTCTTTCCGTTCCATGCAGCCCACCACGGCATCCACGTCGGCAATGGTCTTGTCCACGGACTTGCCGTCATAGGGGAAGCGGTAGGTAGGCACTCCAGACTCTTCGCCCGTATAGTAGAGGTTCATGGCGCTGACCTCAAGGCCGTGGCGCTGCTCCACAAGGTAGGCGTAAATTTCCAGCTGCCGCCGGTAGCGCTCCAGCAAGTGACGTTCGGCGTACTGGTTGGGCTTGGGCGTCGCCTTGAAATCCACGATTTCCACGGTATCGCCCTTGCCCTGAATGAGGTCGATTTTCCCGGTCAGGATGTACTCGTCCCTGATAAGGGACACGTCCACTTCCGTCCCGCGAATGTCGTCCCAGCGCCCCTGCTTACGATCCACATAGCGCAGCACATGCCCAAGAGCGACCTCCCGGATTTGCGGGGCCAGGTAGACGCGCTCCTTGTGACTGAGGTTGGCATAGTTCACGTCGAACCAGAGGCGGATATTGTCTTCAGTCACGCTTTCCGGCTGTTCGCGCAGCACGGCCTTGTGGATGTCCTCGATGGTCTGATGCACAAGCTGGCCAAACAGCATGGGGCCTTCCCGAACGGGGCTGAATTCCCAGTACTTGAAAAACTGGTATTGCCGGGGACAGCCCTCATAAATAAGAATATGCGAGGTATAGGAGTAACGTCCCTTGACGCCCGCAGGTCGGACGGCGTCCGCTTTCAGCGCTGAAAGATCCGCCTCTCTCCAGGAGGGGAGCGCCGCATAAAAAGTGTGAAAAGGACGCGAGGGCGTTTTGAATTTGGCCTTTTTGGTAAGTTCCTCCTGACAGCTCAGAACCAGCAGGTTTTTTGCGCGGGAAAAGGCGGTATAGTACAGACGCTTGAAATCGAATTCCTTGATCCGTTCCAGCGGTTCAAAGGCCGGGCGCTCATAGTGCCGGGCCTCGAGAAGTTCGTCCAGTTCGGTATGCTGCTTGCGGGGGGCGGCATGGAGCGAGCCGACAATGGTAATGGGAAATTCAAGCCCCTTTGCCTGATGGATCGTCATGAAGGACACGGCTCCCTGCGGGGTGCTGTCGCCCGGATCTTCAAATTCCGTTATGCCGCCGTCCACGATATACCGAAAGTAATGATTGAAAAGATCGCCGATGTTCTTTTCCAGATAGGTAGGGTGCAAGACCTGAATATGATGGAGATATTCAAATTTAACAATGAGTTGTGAAAATATAGCCAGATTTTTGGCCGGGCGCTCGTCTCTGGCGGATGTTCCGAGTTCCAGATAGCTTGAAAAGAGCGGGAATTGAATCAACTGGTAAAACAGACCGGAAAAACCCCAGTCCAGCGGCGTATTGCGGACAAGCATCCCTTGCACTTCCCGCACACGGTGAACGCACCAGCCCTTCAACTCCTTGTTGTTCGGCTGACGCAGCTTTTCCGCAAACAGGAGCAGGCAGGTATCATAAAAGTCCCAGATTTCCAGAGGACCAAAACGCTTTTGCCACTGTTCGCGTATATCCCTGAAGACAGGGAACAGGAAAAGCAGCGCCCCGATTATCAGGCGAACCTCTTCCCGTTCAAAATACAAATCCGAGCGGGGCGCATAGACCGGAATACCGTGTTCCTCCAGATAGCTTGCCAGCGCCTTTGCCTTGTCCCAGCGAACGGAACGGAAGAGAAAGGCCACCTGATTCCAGTCCGTCAGATGACGTTCCTTCATCGTTTCCAGAAATTCCAGCACCTCTTCATGCCAATTTTCCGCATCTGCGCCGCCGGAAACACGCAGCACGGGCGTTTCAAGCGCAGTCTTGCCCTCCGGCGGAACAATCCGCTTGGGATAGCGAAACAGCGTGCCCCCATCCCCCTGCCAAGAGAAGCCATCCACACTGCCGTTCATCCAGTCATTATAAAAGGTGATGATGCCCGGATCGGAGCGGTAATTAACCGTCAGCGTATGCACGGCGCAGCGGCCTTCAGGGAAACGTCGGGGAAATTCCAGAATGTTGCGAATCGTCGCGCCCCGAAAGCGGTAAAGCCCCTGGTCGTCATCGCCCACGACACAAATATTCTGCTTGTCGTCCAGCAGCATAAACAGCAACCGCTCCTGAACGGTGTTGGTATCCTGATATTCGTCCACCATCACATAGCGGAGCTTTTTTCTCAGGGGAGCAAGCACGGTGTCGGGATTATCCTTCAGGAGCTTGAGCGCCTCAAGCTGAATAACGGAAAAATCCAGCAGATTTTCCTGCTCCAGCAGCGTCAGATATAGGGTGTACCATTTGCCGAGCGCCTGTATGACTTCATCCGGATCAGCCTTCAGAGCATCAGCGGAAAGCACTTCCTCGGAGAGCTTGTTCATCCAGCCGCACAGCAGCGTCGCTCTTTTCCAGCGGCCGACATTCTCATTCCCCTTGGTAAGCAACGACAGGGGAGCCAGTTCTTCAAACTGGTGCAGATGCTGAAAGAAAAAGTAGCTCTGATCGAACTGATCCATCAGAGTGAAATTCTTCTTCAGCCTGGTGAACTCTCTGTATTCTTCAAGCAGACGTAGACAAATGGAATGCAGAGTGCCGACGTACATTTCATCCACATTGGCTTGAAGGCCTTCCTGCATCAGGCGGCGGGCAATGCGCGAAACAAGCTCGTTGGCAGCCTTCTCGGTGAACGTGGCCACAAGCAGTTGCTCCGGCTGGACGCCCTTGTGCGCCACAAGATGCACTATGCGCTCAACAAGCGTGAACGTTTTGCCAGCTCCTGGACCAGCAATAACCAACACGGGGCCTTCGTCATGGAAGATGACGGCTTGCTGCTGGTCTGTGGGGCGAAAGTCCATAACATCTCCCGATGCTGCTTGTTGGCCGTATAGCGCGCCGAAGACCCCGCAGGATTGCGAAGCCTCTTCAGGCGTAAAAGGTAGTCCGGTTTTTATAACCTGCTTTGCAGAAAAAAGAAACTTCCCCATTTCTTAGTTGCTGTTCACATTTTTAATAAACAACCTATACCAAGAAAGCCATGTCTAAATTTGGTAAAAGCAAAATTTCATAGCCTTATTTAGGTTCCGTAAATGAGAACTGAACCGATGCGTCATGTGCCCATCATGGAATTCTTTGGCAATAACCTGCTGAATTTATTATATCTTAACTCCCATTGACAGACACAAAGTGAAAATTTATTTCCCTAATAACTTCAACATACTAACCACAAAAACTTGCCTACGGTATTTTGAACGGTATTTACAAGGCGTCTGTTATACTTTATCCTTGATTTCAACCGATTAAACCTTGCGATTGGGTCTCCCCTTCGCACCATTTTTTAAAGCCGTTGCAGTAACATACTGTGACGGCTTTTTTGTATTTTCTAGGGCCCGAAGGAGGATTGCTCCTACGGGAGGCGCGAAAGAAAGCAGCATCCCTCCAAATATTTTTCCTGCGCTGGCAGGTTCAGGGTCGGATTCGGGCCGATGTTTTATGAAGGGATGCAGTCGCACCCTGTCGCCAAAGGAGAAACTCCCTGATAAGAGAAAGATTTTATTTTTTTGAAGCATGAAAGAAATGCTAATGAAGTCCGGTCCGGGTGATGCGCCCAGTAATAGGCATGGGGAGGGGCGAATGATTCCGGATGTAGGCTTCCACAATGTCCACGTCCAGCGGCTCGGGCGAGGGTAAAGGCTGGCCGCCCCCCAGCATGGCGTACCCGTCACCGCCCCGCGCCATGTAATCGGGGAGAATGACGCCATAGCGCATATTGGGGTCCAGCAGTACGGCTTTGCCCTGTGCGTCGATTACTTCGGCCTTGACGATGCGCTGGCCCGCGGGACGGCTGCCGTCGATGACGTAGCGCAGGCCAGCCGCCTGAAGCAGGCGGGGCCCTTTGGCTCCCTCTTGTCCTGCGCCGTGTTCCAGAGCCTGCCGAAGCTGCTCTCCAGAATAGTCGCGCAGAACCAATGTGTTGCCGAACGGCAGCATGGCGAGCAGATGCCCGCGGCTGATGTCGCCGGCAGGCAGGGCCGCGCGGATGCCTCCGCCGTTGCACAGGGCCATGACCGCGCCGTAAGGGCGGGCATACTCAAGCATGGCATCCGCCGTTACCATGCCGCCCAGACAGTCACCGGAACGACAGGCGTCCATACCGTCGGGCAGGCGGAGGGTATGGGAGCCCACCACGGCGCTCCGGTAGCCTTCAAGCGCAGCGGCATACGAATCCACCAGCGCCGCCGTCGCCGCATCCAGCGGTGCGTCGTTGGTCAGTTCGCGGGGGCCGCCCTCCCATGCAAGCGGGACGCCCCTTGCGTCAAAGCATACCCGCAGTTCGCCGAGATATTGCGCGGCTCGTTTGGCCGTGACCACCAGAACGGGCTGTCCGCCGGGGGAATGCTCCACGATGGGGTAGGGGCCTTCCGCCGAATCTTTCCCCAGATAGCTGTGCGTGTGCCCGCCCACGATGATGTCCACGCCGTCCACGCTGCGGGCCAGCCGCCGGTCGGCGGGCAGACCCAGATGCGTCAGAGCCACGATGTGGCGTACTCCTCGTTTTTCCAATTCCCGCACAGCATGTGACAGGCTGGCGGCGGCTTCCTCGAACCCCGTCTCGGGGCACGCCCGGGCCAGTTCCCGCGCTTCGTCATTGGCGAGGCCCACAATCCCTACCTCCCGCCCCCGTATCTGCACGATGAGCCAAGGGGCGTAGCGGGCCTTGAGCAGGGGGCAGCCCTTGGTCGGCGCAAGGTTCGCCGCCAGCACAGGAAAGGGCGTCTCTTTCAGAAAGTGCGCCAATTCAAGGCAACCCTCGTCGAATTCGTGGTTGCCGAGGGTCATGGCGTCAAAAGGCAGATGTTGGTTCAATGCCGCCTGCATGGGCCATTTGTTGACGCTGTAAAAGAGCGTCCCCTGAAACTGATCGCCCGCGTCCAGCGCGATGACGTTGTCGTTTTTGGTCTTGGCGTCACGGATGGCGGCGGCGATGCGCGCCAGCCCGCCTCGGCTCGTGTGCTGATCAAAAGCCGCGTTGCCGTAGGCGTCGATACCCGCCACATGAGCATGAGTATCGTTGGTGTGCAGGATGACCAGTTCCAGCCCCTGTGCCTTCTCCGGGGACGTGACCTCGCGCGGCGCGCAGCCGGGCAGCCACAAGCAGCCGATGAGAAGGAGTGAGGCGATGCCAAAGAGCCGTGTGTGTTTCATGACGTTCTCCGGGGGAAAACCCGCGCGGCAAGATCGGAAAGGGCCGTACGCCTGGGCGTTAAAATGCGGTTACTCTGGCACAGGCAGACTGAAGCCGTCAACAAGGGGGTCGTAAGGAGCCCGCCGCGCATGAGGATGGGTAAACATGTGAAATTTTAAACAGATATAAGCGGGGAGGTTTATTCCTCTCTGAGGATACAGCGGAGGTGGTCCGATCCATAAGGAAGGACGGCGAAGCGGAGAGCAGGAGAAGCGCTACTTCTGCGGGTTTGGCGGGGGAAGGGGCTTCTTGCCGGGCAAGGGAAAAAGGCTTAGCCTGCGCAAAAGCGTCTGCCATCATCCGGGAGCAGGAGGCGGCGGCTTCTATTCTATTGGGAGGAGAGGAAATTGAAATACTTTGATTTTGAAATTCTGGGGCTGAAGAGGAAGCTGCCGTATGTGCAGGTAGGGGAAAATCTGGCGCTGGCGAGCTTTGTCGTGCTGTCCGATACCGAACTCATCCAGACCGTGGCTCCCGAGCTGCTCAAGCGCCTGCCGGAGGTCGACGTCCTCATGACCGCCGAGGCCAAGGGCATTTGCCTCACCTACGAGCTGAGCCGCCTGATGGGTATGAAGGATTTCGTGGTGGCGAGGAAAAGCCGCAAACCCTACATGCAGAATGCGATTTCCCATTCCGTGCGGTCCGTGACGACTCAAAAGGAGCAGACGCTCTGGCTGGACGGCTGCGAAGCGGAAAAGCTGAAGGGCAAGCGTGTGGCTCTCATTGACGACGTGATCGCCACCGGGGAGTCCATTCAGGCCATCGAGTCGCTGGCGCAGGCGGCGGGAGCCCATGTGGTGGCAAGGGCCGCCATCCTCGCGGAGCTGGAATCCGTCCATCGTTCCGATATCATCTATCTGAAAGAGCATTATGTGTTCCGCCCCAACCCGGACGGTACCTATACCCCTCTGGAAACGCTGCGTTAAGCCGCCTTTTTGAGCCGGGCGCGGGGATTCCCTGTGCCCGGCGGGGCTTCTTCCGGCCCGTCCTGCATAGTGGGGAATTCCTTTCCTTCCTTCATTCATTCATTCATTCTTTCTTTCTTTCTTTCTTTCTCTCCTCTTTTTCTCTTTGTTCATTCGCCTGCTGCGGTCGCGTTTTTGCCAGCGGTCGGCGCTGGTTACGGGGCCGCCTCACGACGTACAGGGTATCTCCCTCCTGTTGATCTTTACGTGCAGGAGAGGGGAGTGCGTTCCTCCTTTTCGCCTGCGGCGGTTTCGTGGCCCGTCCCTTTTCCGTTCCCACCGCTTTGCCTGAAGAAGGCGGCGGATATGCAGGAAGACCCTTAAGAGGCCGTGCTTTTTATCCTGCACGGGCCCGGAGGGAAAAAGATGGTGCCGCAGCACTGCTCAGGCTTGCGTGTCGCGTTATTTTGGTTAACAATTCACCTGATTTTGAGAGGAGAGGAGCCTTCGGCACAGCGGCCTCCAGGTTCGAGGGGCAGGCCGCACAACTTCGAGAGAGGAGCTATGGAAGCGACGTTTTTTCCCTTTATCATGGCCGTCATCTGGATCGGCATCCTGCTTATGGTGGGGACGTATCTGAGGGCCAAAGTCCCGTTTTTGCAGCGGATGCTCTTTCCGGCATCCCTTATCGGCGGGCTCATCGGCTTTGTCCTCATCAACATGGGCTGGCTCGGCCTGCCCACCACGGCAGGGTGGAAAACGCTGGATCAGGGGCCCTTCGGCGTGCTTACCTTCCACCTTTTCGCCTTCAGCTTTGTGGGCATCGGCTTTCTGGAATCCCCGAAGCAGACCAACAACAAGGTCGTGCTGCGCGGGGCGCTCTGGATCGCGCTTCTGTTTACCATGATGTTCAGTTGGCAGGCCCTGCTGGGCAAGGGCGTCTTCAGCGCATGGGTCGGGCTTTTCGGCGGGAACTTTGAAACCGTCAACGGCTACCTGCTCGGCTCGGGCTTCACGCAGGGGCCGGGACAGACGCAAGCCTATGCTTCTATTTGGGAAAACATCTATCATACCTCCAGCGCGGTCAATACGGGGCTGGCCTTTGCCGCGGTAGGCTTTCTCGTCGCCGGTCTGGTGGGCGTTCCGTTGGCCCTCTACGGTATCAAGCGGGGATGGACGGCCAACGACGACAGCAAGGTGCTTCCGCGCAGCCTCGTGCGTGGCATCATGGACGCAGACGATCATCCTTGCTGCGCTTTCAGCACGACGCACCCGGCGAATATCGATTCCTTCGGCTTCCACATGGGGCTCATGGCCGCCACGTACGGCATTGCGTATCTGGTCGCCGTGGCGTGGACGCTCTATGCACCGCACTCCATCGCGGGGCTGGGCTTCGGCATGTTGTTCTTTTGGGGGATGCTGGCCGCTATGGGCGTGCGCAAGTTCATGCACTTCCGCCGCATCAACACGCTGGTGGACAATGAAACGTCCCGCCGCATCACCAGCATGGCCGTGGACTTCATGATCTGCGCCGTGTTCATGGGCATCCGCTTCAACACCTTGCAGGACATCCTGGCTCCCTTCGTGCTGTCGGTCCTTGCCGCTACGCTGCTGACTCTCGTCCTGTGCCTGTGGTTCGCGCGGCGTTCTCCGGAGTACGGGTTTGAGCGCTGCCTCGCCCTTTTCGGCTACTGCACGGGGACGGCCGCTTCGGGCCTGCTCCTGCTGCGCATTGCCGATCCGGAATTCAAGACCCCGGTGGCCGTAGAAATAGGCGCGATGAACGTCTGCCTGCTCTTCATTTTTGATACCACCATCACCTTGGCCATGCCTTTTGCGCCCAAGGAAGGCTTCCCTCTTGCTTTCATTTTCTTGGCGCTTGGCGTGGGCATCCCGATCATCATGTATTTCCTGAAGCTGATACGCAAACCCTCCTTTTAGGGAGAGCCGTCTGAGGGAAGGGGCGTCGCAGCTCGCGGCGTCCCCTTCCCCGCGCCCACACGATGGCGGCCTTTTTCTGTATCGTCGCCCGATCCGCCTCCCCGCGAGGGAAAACAATTCGGCCATGTTTTGTGGGGAATGAGGCGGGGCGGGTACTTCCCCGTGCTATTGCTCCGTTCCGGGGCCAGACAGGATTTCTCCGGTGAGATGAAGAAAAGGCGGGGCGGAAGGTATCGCAAAGACGCCGGGCTGAAGATGGCTTCGGAGAGGAAGCTTCTGGGGAAAACCGCCTTTTCTCGCCACGTCCCTTGTTTCCCAGCCGCGCCGGAAGCGGAAAACCGTTTTACGATTTGCCAAGGAGTCGCCTGACATGCCTTACGCCACCAAACTTTTTCATAACGCCGTCATCCTGACGATGGACGAGCGGGATACGGTCGCCTCGGCCATTGCGCTTGACGGTGAACGCATCCTCGCGGTGGGAAGCCGCGCGGACGTGGAGCCTTTTGTCGGTCCTGAGACGGAATGCCGCGATATGGGCGGAAAAACCATCATGCCGGGCTTTTATGACGCGCACGGGCACATCTTGCTGACGGCGTCCATGCTCGACTGGGAAGACCTCAACGCGCCGCCCATCGGGACCTGCCGCACCCTGGAGGATTGCCTTGCCAAGCTGCGCGAGCGCGCCGCGGCCACGCCCCCCGGGGAATGGCTGTTTGCCTATGGCTTCGACGATACGCTCATGCGGGAAAAGCGTTTTCCGAGCCGTGTGGAACTGGATGCCGTGAGCACCGAGCATCCCATTCTGGTCCAGCATATTTCCATTCATTTCGCCGCGCTGAACAGCGCCGCCTTTGCCGCTCTCGGTATCGACCGCGACACGCCCGATCCTGAGGGCGGCGTCATCCGCCATGAAGCCGACGGTTCGCTCCACGGTGTGGTCGAGGAGCGCGCCTTTTTCGACCTCGTGACGCCGCGCCTCCCCGTGTATTCGCGTGAGCATCAGATCGCCAACATCGCCAAAACCTCGCGTGACATCTATGCGGCGCGCGGCATCACCACGGCGCTTGACGCGGGGGTGCTCGACTGCGACAGCGCGGAGGCCCTGCGGGAAACCTGCGAACGCGGCTGGCTCGCGGTCCGGGCGCACATCAACCCTTATTATTATCTGGATCGTAATGATCCGCGTCTGCATTTCGAGGGCCGGATCACCACCGGCGGCGTGAAAATCATGAGCGACGGCTCCTTGCAGGGCTATACCGCCTACCTGTCGAAGCCCTACCATACGCCCTTCGGCGGTGATCCCGATTTCAGGGGCTATCCCGCCTATCCCCGTGAGGATTTGTTCGCCATCATCGAGGAGGCGCACAGCAAGGGGCAATTCGTCATTCATACCAATGGAGACGGGGCCATAGACGACGCGCTGGACGCCCTTGAAGCGGCGCAGCGCAAGCATCCGCGTTCGGGTTGCCGCCATATTCTCGTGCACGCGCAGACCATCCGCGAGGATCAGCTGGATCGGCTTCAGGCCGCGGGCTTCACGCCGACCTTTTTTGTGCCGCACGTCTATTACTGGGGGGACCGCCACCGGGATATCTTCCTCGGGCCGGATCGCGCCGCCCGCATGGACCCCATCCGTTCCGCGCTGGACCGGGGCCTTGTGGCGACCTCGCATTGCGATACGCCCATCACGCCGGTCAAGCCCTTCCTGTCCATCTGGGCGTGCGTCAACCGGCTGACCTCCTCGGGAAAGGTACTCGGGCCGGATCAGCGCATTTCCGTGCGGGAAGCTCTGCGCGCCCATACCATCAGCCCGGCGTGGCAGAACTTTGAGGAACGGGACAAGGGATCGCTCGAAGCCGGAAAACTGGCCGATCTCATCGTGGTCGACGTCAACCCGCTGGAATGCGCGCCGGAAAAGCTGCGGGATATTTGCGTTCTTGAAACCGTGGTCGGCGGCGAGACGGTCTTTAGCGCCTAAAGTCCGCATTTTCCGCCCTCCGCCTGTCTTGCCGCGCGCCCGTGCCGGAGCGCGGAAGGGCGGGATGCCCGACGCTGAAGTGGGCCTGTCACGGGAAGGCGGAGAAGGGCAATGCTGAGGTCGGGATGCCCAGAAGGATGCGGTCCGGCCTCCCACCTCTGGGCGGGGCCTTTCCGTTTCTCTACCGAAATCCTGTCCCGGCCCGTCCGCCGGAATCCATACGCACCGCACCGCCTGTCCGTAGACAGCGGTGCGGTGTTCGTTCATCCCCCTCAAAGAAGAACTTCACCAGAGGGCATGGCCTTCTGTCCGGCGGGAAAGAGGAGAGGCCCTCAGGGGGCCTCTCGGAATAGGTCAGGATAGTACGGAAGAGGGCGATCCGGCTTTATATGCCGTTGCCGTCAAGCAGCTCCTTCGCTTCCCGTGTGAGGGGGAAGATGTCCCGCCGCCCGATGTACTGCACATCGAATTTCCGGTTCAGGGCGGCGAAATGGCGCAAGCCGTAGGCGATGCGGTTGAGGTAGGAATAGACGCCCACGGCTCCCGTGGAGAAGGCGTCCGCCGCGCTCCCGTAGAGGCCGCGAAGTTCGGGCAGGTCGCTGAAAAGCTCCTCCTTCGTGCTGCCGAAGCGGGCCAGTTCGGGGGGCACCTTGCCCGCTTCGAGGAGTTCGCCGATTTTCTTGCCGCTCATGGCTGCGGCCATGCTGGAGCGGCACAGGCCGATGGCGGAAACATGGGGCGCGCCAAGGGCCAGCGCCTTGTAGACCTGATCCTCGGTGGCGAAACCGCCCGTGATCGCCACATGAGGCAGGGGCACGCCTTCAGCCTTCAGCCTGTCGAGGATGCCGTAGAGGATGCTTTCCATAACTACGGTGGGCAGACACCATTCGTTCATCATCTTGCAGGGGCTGTAACCGGAGCCGCCGCCCGCGCCGTCGAACGTAACCATATCCACCTGCGCTTTCGAGGCCAGACGGAGGATATGCTCCAAATCTTCGGGATCAAAGCCCGCCATCTTGAAATAGACGTTGGTCATGCCCAGCTCGCGGAGCCGTTCGATGCGGCCAAGCAGGTAGTCTTCGCTCCACAGGGGGAGGCGTCCGTAGACATGGAAGGCGGGGGAAGCCCTGCGCGCATGGGCCTCCTGCACGGCGGGGTCGGCGGGATCGGGCAGGACGAGGAAGCCCTGTTCCCGCTTCGCCAGCGCCTCTTCAAGCGTGGGCACGAGATTGGCGGGCTGGGTGCCCTTGGCGGACTGGCCGAACTTGAATTCAATGGCTTTGGCCCCGCACTCGCGGATGGCGTAGTCCGGCACGCCCTGCGCGTCGTCGTCATAATTGGCCTGAAGAATGATTTGCCCGTAGCCGCGATAGTATTTGTTGAAGGCGTCGAGCATTTCCCGCAGCTTGGGGGCGTGGACGACCTTGCCGTTCTCATAGCGCAGGGTGGGGTCCTTGCTCACCGCGCCTTCACCGATGACGGCATTGACCCCGGCCATGGCCGCGCCGCCGAAATAGTCCGGCCAGTTGAGCTTGATGAGGGCGGGAAGGATGACGGGCATGGCCAGCCGGACAGGGTGGAGGGTGCCGATGGTCCGTTCCAGGCCCACATGGTAGATGGTCGCCTTGTCTGCGTCGAAGGGTGCCCCTAGAGCCCCGAAAGCCCTCCCGTTGATGTTGAAATGGGAATAGTCCACGGGATAGTTCTTTTCCGAGGCGATCTGGTTTTCCCCCGTGGTGGTGGGATAGACGGTTTCCATGCCCCGCACGGCGGAAAGGCCGATTTCGCACGTGCCGATGCAGTCGGCGGTGCACATGGCGCACATGCCGGAAAAGGAGCAGACGTGGAGGGGATCGCGCATTTTGGTGCGATTGAAGACGGAACCGAGCGAGGGGCTGTAGGACATGAGGTTTTCTCCTTGTAAAAGGATACGATAACCGGGCGATTCGTCACCGCCGGACCATGCGGGGAATGCGGCGTGGCATCCTCGGACGCTGAGGTCGCTTTATTCTCTCCCTCTTATCAGCGTTCATTGTATGAACGCAAGGAACGTTTTCCTTCCCGGGCCTTCCTGAAAGAGATCGGCCTCGCTTGCTTTCATTTGTCTTTTCCCTTTCCGCGCCCGGTTGGATCAGATGGGCCATCACACAAGCCGCATCGTGGAGCATGTCCGAGTGCGCCCTGATCGCATCAAGTCGTTCCAGCGCCTCGATAACGCGGGAACGCCACGCAAAGGAATGCCGGAAAAGGGCCTGATCCGGGGGAAGCTGTACCTTGATTTTTTCCCGCGTGGAGAGGTGATCCATAGCCGCCCATACCCGGCCAACTCTTCACGCCTATCAACCTCTTATAAGGAGCAGGGCCTTTCTTGCGTCTACGCTTTTCCCGCGGTTTACGGGACGTTCCTTTTTCGCGGTACCGGAGAGCGTATGTGAATACTAGGCGTTATCTCCGTCTTTCTATTGAAAGGCCGCCTGATTAAGCCGGAAGGGTCACATAGATTTTTTCGTATTCTTCAATGGGGAGCGGTCGACTGAACAAAAAGCCCTGGACGATTTTCACACCGCATTTCTGCAAAACGGCAAGCTGCTTTTCATCCTCCACCCCTTCCGCAACCAGCCGGATGTCGAGCTTTTTGCACATGTCCACCATCGCTTCCACGACGGTACGCGCGTTTCCGTTGATCATGATGTCTTTTACAAAGCCTTTATCGATCTTCAAAACGTCGAAAGCGGCCGTGGACAGAAGCGCCAGATTGGAACATTCGATTCCGAAGTCGTCGATGGAGACTTGAAAACCCGCTTGCCGGACCCGATCAATTTGGGTTTTCAGTTTCTGGTAGTCGACGTTATTGAGGCTTTCCGTCACTTCTATTTCCACGTACGCCTTGGCCAGGCCGTATTTGTTGCAAACGGCGTCCAGACGCTCCACGAAGGCGGCTTCCATAAAGGAGTGGCGGGAAAAATTGCAGGAAATCGGCAAGGGGATTTTCCCTTGCGTTTCCCATTCCCTCAGTTTGGAACAAACGGTTTCAAACACATGGAAATCCACCTGGCTGATGAGCCGGGAATCTTCCAGAATGGGGATAAACGTATCGGGGGAGATGATCTGTCCTCCATCATCCCGATAGCGCACGAGTGCTTCCGCGCCCACGGCCCTCCGGCTTTCCACATCCACCTTGGGTTGCAAGTATACCACAAAACGTTTGTCCGCTATTTTTTCCCGCAAGAGGGCCGGATCGGTCAGATGGCGGGCCGTATCCGTATGATGGCGGTAACGCCCCGAGGGTTGGTGGTTCCGATAGAAAGCCTTCTTGTCCGCATACATGAGCTCGTCCGCCTCGGTGATCACGGACTGGATGTTCTTGCAGTCTTCCGCCCACTGGGTCCCGATGGCGGCCTGACACATTTGATCCTGAAAACTGTTTTTCAGCTCGCAGACGGTCCGGTCAAAGTCGTCCTTGCCGAGGCCCTTGCAAATGATGACGAATTCATCCCCGCCTATTCTGTAGGGGGTGCCTTCCTTAAAGATGCGGCGGATGGTCTGGGCGCATTGCTGCAGGACACGGTCACCGGCATCGTGCCCGAAATGGTCATTGATCTCCTTAAGGCCGTTCACGTCAAGATAGACCACGCCCACGGAACAGGGTTCGGCGTTCATCTCGCTGGTATCCTGAATAAAACGGTTTCGGTTATAAAAGGAGGTCAATGTATCCTGATAGCTGAGCTTGAAAAGCATGGCCTCGTCTTCGCTTCTGCGCACGGCCAGCATCAGGAAATAGCGGAGCGTCTGGAAGAAGGGAGCCGCGTGCTTCAATTCCTCCTGAGGCGGGTTATCGAGGCCGATACAGCCGTCGAGTTTGCCGTCGCGTTCAAGAGGGACCATGACGGCCCGTTTGATCCCCTGCATGGCGAGAACCTCATATTCCTTTTCCATGGTTCCCTTGAGATTCTCCAACTCGTCGATGATCATGCTCTCCTGCGTGCGGAGGATGTCGAACCATGCGGAAAAGGGGGCCTGCGGAAGCTGTTGCAGGTTATCGATCTGGGGCTCTATCCCTTCCTTGCACCATTCGCACGTATTGGAAAAAGTATCGCCTCGGAATTCAAAAACATAGGCACGCTCCGCATCAAAGAGCCTCCCTACCTGCTCCAGAACATAGGAAGTGGCTTGCGCAACGTTGTGATTGCGATGAAGTTCTCTGATACAGTCCACAAGAATTCTGTCGCGTTCAAGGCGATTGCGTAATTCGATCTTCTCGTTGGCTGTCTGCGTGATGTCAAAGGCAATCTCCATTCTGGCCTTTCGGCCTTCCCATGTTACGAAGTGGTCCTTAAGCAGATAATGCCGCCTGGTGATGGGATTCGTAAACTCCCAGGTATAGTTTTCGTCTAATTTCATATAGGGGATGGTACAGAAAGGGCAGGGAGTATCACGCCCCTGTAATACCTGATAACATTTCGTCCCCGGCTTGAGAGGTCCCTCTATGTGGAAAGATTCCTTTCCAGCATTATTCAGGAACAAAAGCTCATAGGTTTTGATATCCGAGATGTAGACCAACTCCGATATTTCATTCATGGGAATGAGGATTTCTTCGGACAGCCGTGAAAGGTGTTCGCTTTTTTTCCGGTTTTCCTCCTCCGCATCCTCAAGTTTCCTTCGTCTTTTCTCCAGATAGAAGGCCGACAGGGCGCTGATCGCCGCCAGCACGATGAAGGCCAAGTTCATATAGAGTAACGTTTTCTTGGCGCTCTGAACGGTTTGTTCCGTGTAGACTTCAGCCGCCAGAACGGTCTGATCCGCCAAAGTAAAATGTTTTTCACTCAATTCAAGCAGCTTGTCACCTGATGCGCCATTTCTGTAGAGGGTGATTTCGGCTTTTATCTCTGTCCATTTTTCTTTCATCTTCGTAAGCAACGCCTGATACTCCGGGCTTGGCAGCTTTCTTAAACGAAGCTGTTTGTTGCCCTCCACGAGTCCGGTTAATATTTCATCCAACCGGGCAATGAGAGTATCGTCGGGAAGCTGGCTTAATTCGTTTTTTATCAGCCTCTGCGTGGCGCCGCGCACAATCCCGGTATAGTTGATGACACGGGCATTCCCCTGAAGGTTTTTGATAGCGTCAACCGAGAGGATGGCGGTTAAAAGCAGGGCGAAACTCAAAAGTATGGGAATGGCCTTTCCCCATAACTTTATCAGTATCTTTTTCATATTGTACCTTAAAGCCCGCAAAGAGTGTTTTCACTTCTATTGAAGGAATCTTGTGTAACATATTTCAAGTATAAAGAAAGATTTTCCATTTTTGTTATTCTTTTTTTAAAATAAGAGGGAATTTTACACTTATGTACTTTTTCCCCTCAAAACGTCCAGTAGGCCCGTCGGAAATAAAAACTCCACAGGCTGTAGAGAAAGGAGACCTCTTTTTCTATAAAAGTATCTATAGGGAGGGTCTTTTCGACGAAAGGTCCAACACGTAAACCAGTTTAAACTAAATTATTTAAAATAGTTACGTATGTATAAAGAGATGTGCTTAAAGCAGCAGGGTATTTTTTCTTCCGCCCAAAATACGTAACGGCTTCCAGAGTATCATCCTGGAGTAGCACCATACTCCAATACCCTATACTCTCTCATAAGCGCAATTTTTCCTTTTGCCAATAGCTTGAGGAACCTTTACCTGCTCCTCCTTGAGATGAACTTTTCTTTTATTATAGCAGGATAGTTGGTTAAAAATATACATTCATATATATTTATATTCTGTTGATGTTAATTTTGATGAACCAGTCAACAGGCATCATTCCGGAAATAGCTTTCGAGCTTCTCATGTACTTCGTTTTCATACGCCATGTTTTTCCAAAAAATTGGTCATAGGTGGAATCGGCACGGGAGATTCCTTGGTCTTAATGGCAAATACATCTTCACACAGCCTTGTCCGTTCCTTCCATGAACTGATTGACCTGCTTTGGAAAAGATGGAAAAGATGAAACAAAGCCCCCAACAGTTATAAAAGCTGTCAGGGGCTTCTTGATGAGAAAAGGACATTTCTGAAAAGAAGGCCGCAAAAGGCCCCCCTCACTTATAAGAGGGAGGGCAGGTAAAGGATTAACGAGGGAAAGGCCGTCATGATCACAAGACAAAGAAGCATAATGGCCATAAAGGGGAGAATTCCGGCGACGGTTTCCGTCAACCTGCCTTCATCTCCGGCAAGGCCGTGGGTGACGAAAAGGTTCATGCCCACGGGCGGGGTCAGCAAGGACATTTCGAGCAGCACGACCAGCGTTACGCCGAACCAGACCGGATCAAAGCCGAGCACCTTGACGGCTACGGGATAAAAGACCGGCGTCGTGATCAGCAAAAGGTCGAAACCGTCCACGAGGCAGCCGAGGACCATGTAGATAACCACTACGCAGGCCCAGACCACGTAGCGGTTGACGTCGAGCCCCATAACGAAATCGCAGAGCTGCTGGGGTCCTTGTTTCCGGCGAAAAGGCGTGATTTCCGATGTACCTAATGGGCACATATCTCGGTACAAAGTGAAGGGGCCAGATACTGGACGGGATTGAGAGATACCCGCCGCCGAGTAAAGAAGAGAGAATGTTTTTGAGGACGGCACACCGCTTGTGTTCAACCCCACGTCTTTCACAAGGGGCGAGACGTTGTAATGTATGGACCTGAAGGAGTGCTTTTCGGAAAAAGGCAAGTTGCGGAACAGTTGATAAGGGCGGCGCGGCCTTGGAGCCTTCTGGAGAGGGCCGATAAGATGAGAAGAAGTACAAGGGTAGAGCGTAGAGGGGGAATGTCGGCGCTATCTGGGCTGTACACGCCAATAGAGCGGGTGAAGCCCGCGACTTGGCAGAAATCAACGTAAGAAATTTGGGGCTGCAACAGGACGTTTTTACAGACAATGTTGAATGATGAATGCCCCGGTGCGTGTCGGATGTGACACAAAACCGGGGCGTATTTTGTATAGTTATTTGTCAGACTGAGAGACGGAGTTACAATACGTCATTATTCGATGGGATGTGCTGCGCCCGCCAAAGAGGGAAGTCTGGTCCTTGCGCTGGCGCTCCCGGGGTGGGGCGTTTTTCTTCACGTAAGGTGAGCGTGTGATGGTGCGCACTTCCATTAAAAGGAAGTTTTTCTTTAAGGCGAATCTGCCGACCTTGCCGGAATCTCAGCCTCCGCCCCTCAGCCGCGCTACGGTTACGCTGTCGCCGTCCGCCAGCCTGTATTCCCGCTTGGCCATAACCCCGTTGACAAAGACAAGCAGCGAAGATTTTTTTCCCGGCGGCACAAGAGCGTCATGTTCCCGAGCGTAGGCCTGCAGCACGTCCGCTACGGTAACGCCGCCTTCCGGTTCTTCCGCCATTAACTCAAGTGGTTCGCATGGCTCCCCCATGTGTAACAAACGTAAAGTGACCCGAATCCTTGTTGCCGTGGGTTTCTCGAAGTCCTGCATCATTCATATCCTTTTTCAGGTATTCCAAACCCAGCATGTCCAGCGTAGCCGCCTTGGGCACTCCTTCCGTGGTCCAGCCGATGGTGGTGTACAGGCTGTCCACCATGGCTTCAAAATCCAGATTGATCTTGGCCAATTTCCCGTCCGGAGGGGTGCCGTGGCGCATACGATCCGACAGGGTCCAATCTTTTCGGCGTAGTCCTTCTCGCAGATTGAAAGACTGGCGCATGGTGAACATGCGCAATCCCAGGGCGATTTTTTCATACGGAGAATAGGAGAAACCCGTCACGGCATGAATGGCGCGCATCATGAGATCGGGCGCACCGCCGTATTCCAATCCAAAAGAACACAGGCCGCTGGCGTTCATGATTTCGGTTTCCACCACAGCCAACATGTCTTCAAAGCCAGTATTGCAGAGGTCAGTTGCCGGATTGAAATCCTCATCCGTGATGCCGTTGATGCTGCCCTTGACGTGGCGGCCCGGTGTGGGGTCGACAAGGTAGGTGCGTCCCAGACCGTAGTAGAGGCGCGCATCATGCTGTGGCTCTTCAATGCCGCTGGCTGTGACCAGATAGGCCTCTCCCTTGCCGAGACGAGCGGCTGCCTCACGGCTGCCCTTGATGAGGATTTCCCCTATTCCCTCATTGCGGCACATTTTTTCCACGAGCTGCACGATGGCATCGCCGTTGCCCCACGTCAGGTCAATGCCATCCAGTTCTTCTTTGGACAGTACGCCCTCATTATAACATTCCATGGCCCAAGCCACAGTTGATCCGGCTGAAATAGTGTCGAAGCCGTATTCATTGCACAGATTATTACATTGGCAGACGGCGTCCACATCCTTGTTCAGCAGAAGAGAACCAAAGGCACCCATGGTTTCGTATTCCGGCCGCATGGTGTTTTGCTTCAGATTCCATCTGGTTGACTTGCGGTGGAGTTCGGCGCCGCATCCAAGGGGACAGCTTGCACAGAAGTACTGTTTCCTCACATCCGCTGCAAGGCCGTGCGAACTCAGGCGTTCCGCGTCTTCCAGCGTGTATTCCGCGCCTTGTCCGTTGCCGGTCCAGTTTCGGATGCCTGCGTCATTGCCTTGTACGGAGGCGGCGTATCCCGATCCCGTGCCGTATTTCGCAAAATCCTGAGCGTCGTCGCTGCGGTGCACATATCGTTGGATTTCCTCATTGAGCTGCAGCAGCACATCAGGGTGGGCCAAAGGGACCGTGCCTTGTCCCCTGACCACGATAGCCTTGAGCTTTTTTGAGCCCATGACGGCCCCGGAACCACCTCTGGCCGCGGCCCGGTGCGTGTCGTTCATGATCGCCGCAAAGAAAGACAGGTTCTCGCCCGCAGGGCCGATAAGCGCCGCATTGATGTCATCCCCGTGCTTCTTGCGAAGACGTTGTTCGGTCTTGCTGGTGGTTTTCCCCCAAAGCTTTTTCGCGTCGCACAGTTTCACGTCGCCTTGGTCAATGAAAATGTAGACCGGACGGGCCGAGATGCCCCGCACAAAGACGGCATCATAGCCTGATTGGCGCAATGCCGGGCCAAAAAATCCCCCCGAGTTGGCGTCATTCCAGCCGTTGGTTACGGGAGACTTTGAAACGACGGTATAGCGGCCTCCGAACATGGCGCCGGTGTTGTTCAGAGGGCCGGACACAAAACCGATGACGCTGTCTTCTCCGAACACGTCCGCTTTCGCCGGCATTTCATCATACAGTATTTTGGCCCCAAGCCCCGGTCCGCCAAGGAAATGCCGCGCGTCATCCTCAAGAAGCTGCCGCACTTCATGCGTTTCTTTTGAGAGGTCCACAAAAAGCAGTTTTCCCGTATAGCCGTACATAGCGCCTCCGAATTTCTTTGCGCGTCAAGGTGCTTTCCGTTTTTTGTCTGCGGTGAAGGCCCCTCAGGACAGACCTTCAAACGACCCGATGGAATCCCGCATCGTCATGGGATGGGCTTCATCAACCTGCCGAAAGATGCGTCAAACACGTTTCGGCGCTTCGCTCTATGAATTGTGGCGTCAAGGGCAAACGTCTGCGGCGTTTAGCGTAAACACGCAGGGCAGGTCATCTTTTTCCCAGGGTTTGAAGTCAATCTGCGGCGTGCAGCCGATGTCCTCCAGAAGGGCGCGCCCCCCATCCCTGGTGCACAACAGTAGCACGGCATTGTCACCATCTTGCTTTACGGAGGTATGGAACTCCGAGACCGCCGCACACAGCGCCGGGTCACGCCCGCACGCCAGAGCAAGGAGGTCGTCGCCGGGAGCCGCCCCGCGCATGATTTCTCCCTGCACCGCATACGTCAGGCGGAGCAGGTCGGCGGCGGCCCGACTCATGTTTTTTTCATTTATGTTGCCCGTAGCGGCGGAGCAGGCCGTAAAAAACGTAAAGACCAGAACAACGTACAGCGTGCGCATGGTTACTCCCACATGGTGATGCGGCCTGTTTCGTCCCGACCGGTATCGAGGTTCCAGTTGCGTATGAAGGAAAGGTCCTCTGCCGTGTCGGTCAGGCAATAGAGGGCCAATTGAGCCCAGCAACGCCGGACGTTGGCGCGCGCCTTGTCGAAAATATCCTGATAATCCATGTGCCCGCCCCCGGGGATGCGCAGTTGTCTGATGTAGTCGTCATCGGGCGTTTTGGGATAAACAAGGCCTTGGTCAGCGACCATATGACGTCCCAGAGGAATGAACCGGCCGTTGCCAGCCATGCCCAGCATCCGGTGAAAGCCTGCGTGCCACTTGTGAAAGGCCGGGGATGATTCCTCATAATGCTCAGTGTCGATGCGCTTGAGCATGTGGCTCCACACCTCGACGATAAGCGGATCAAGCCTGTCGGGCGCGTCCGGTGCGCTGCAGGCGGACAGGCCGTTGCAAATGAAGGCGTCGCCGAAAATATCACCCATGTTCAGACGGTCATAAATGAAAACATCCTGATGCATTTCGCATACCCTGTGCCCCTTGGGGTCGTCGGCATAGGGACCGGTTTTCAGCTCCACCACCGGATGAATGCTCACATCGGTGATGATGTGCGACGCGAAACCCAAGAGCCAGGCGAGCGCCTTGTATCTGGTTTCGCCCTGCAGGGCGCGTACATAGGCCGCACCTTGCTTCAGTCTGTCGCCCGTGCGGTAGTAGTGCATGGCGTCCGCCCACGCCGCAGAAGCCTTGTTGCCGAGATGCAGATAGGGATAGTCCGGGCTCACCGCGCCCAATTGCGTGTATTTGGCGTAGGTCAGCAGGGGGCCGATGGTTCGGTTGTCCAGCCCTCCGAGTCCGGCGATTTCCTTGGGGCTCCCAGTTATGGTCACCATAGTCAAATGCGCGTAGGCTCCCGCCATAGTTGCCTCCGGATAGAGTGGGGTATAGAGCGCCTTGCGTTCAGAACTTCTTTATTCTTTTAGAATTTTTTCACGCTGTTGGAGTGGACGGACATCCCGTGCTGCATCGTTTTGTCTTCAAATGAGCCGCAAGCGAGGACGCTTGGACGTGTTGTTGCAGGGCAGAAGCACGTGCGCCTCCCGCAGGCCGAGCCGCTCCAGCAACGCGGCGATGCCTTCAAGGTTTTCCGGGGTATCGGTGATGCCGGGAATGCACGGCGTCCGCGGGATAACCCGGATGCCGTCGTCCGTCAGGCGCATCAGATTTTCCAGTATGCGGCGGTTGCCTCGCCCCGTATGGCGCAGGTGTTCCCGAGGGTCCGCCAGCTTTACGTCAAAATAGACGGTGTCGATATACGCCGCGACATGCCGCCTGAACGCGGCATAGCCAAATTGTCCGCACGTCTGCACGTCGACGGATATGCCTTCCTCGTGCAGCCGTTTTGCCGCCAGCCCCACATAGCGTGCGTGGATGAGCGGTTCGCCGCCGCTGAAGGTCACGCCGCCGCCCGAGGCCGCATAATACGGCTTATCCCGCAGAGCGAGGGCGCAAAGGACGTCAATGTCGTAGTGCCTGCCCACACGCCGCAGGGCGCCGGAAAAACAGGCCTGCGCGCAGACGCCGCAACGGATGCAGCGGGCGGCGTCAATGCGCAGCGGACCCGAGGCAGCCAATGCGCCCGTGGGGCAGGCGGCTCGGCAGCGCCCGCAGTCCAGACAGCGCGGCGGGTCAAACTCGATATGCGCCTGCGCGGCTTGCGATTCCGGGTTGTGGCACCAGGAGCAACGCAAGGGGCACCCCTTCAGAAAAAATACTGTACGGATGCCGTTGCCGTCGTCCAGGCTTGCCCGTTTTACCGCGAAAATCAGGTTCGTCATGGCTCTATTTCCATGCGGCCCATCAGAAGTGCGGTTTGGCACGCAAGGCCATGTAGGCAAATTTATTCAGGTAATTTATATTGCCCACAAAATCGACCTTTTGGTTCAACAGGGCGTCCAACACGTCGGGCGCGGGAGAAAACAAGAGCGCCAACAGGGCTTTGCCGTTGCTGAACGTTAACGTGAAGGTGGGGTTTTTCGGCACCTTGGAGTCAACGCGCATTTTACCGTTCGCAAAGTGCGCCACCTGGCAGATTTTGGCCGCTTTGTCCGTGAAGACGTAGTCGGCGGTGAAATTTTTAATGTTCTTACGGTATTCTGAATCCAGAGCGAACTTGGCGTGCATGGCACGCAGGAGCAGGCCCAGCAGCATGTCCACGGGAGTCCGGGGCAAGGTTTGGACGCCGTGGGCAACAAGCCTCTTGCCCGGAAGCTTCATTTTCGTTCTTGCCCTTGTTTGCGGGGAGGCCATCGCCGCCGTGCGCAGTTCAGGACCGTCCCGGCAAATCTGCGTCAGGCAATCCCGCAGAGCCTCTTCCGCTTCCGCCCATTGCTGCTCAAGAGAAAGGGCTTTTTCGTGGCGTAATCCGGCATCAATCATTGTTCACCGCCTTTCCGTTTTCAATATCGTATTCGCTGCGGGTGATGAGTTCTTCCTGCATGGCCGGGTTGAGATCGTTAAAGTAGGCCGAATAGCCCGAAACCCGCACCAAGAGGTCCCGGTATTCTTCCGGCGTGCGTTGGGCCTCTTTAAACATGGCGCGGGAGATGATGTTGAACTGCACCTGCTGGCCCCCCTGTCGGAAGTAGCCTTCCACAAAGTCGCCCAGGCGGCGGATGTCCTCGGTGTTGCGGATTTCCGTGAACTTGATGTTCAGGGCGACGCTGCCGGGGATATGGACGCCGCCCAGGGTGGCCACGGTGTTCAGGGTTTCCGTCAGGCTGTCCGCCGCGCCGGAAACGGGCGTGATGCCGCTGGCAAAGGTTTTTGCGCTCAGGCGGCCGCTGGGCAGCGCGCGGGTGAGCTTGCCGTGCCCGGAATGGTTGGTCATTGTCCAGTAGGCGGGGCGGTAGGGCCCGCCGCGGTAGTTGGTGTAGCTCTGGTAGGTGTCGTAGAGGAAGCGGATCAGCGCACGGGACACGCCGATTCGGCTTTCTTCTTCCGTGCCGTATTTGGGGGCCTTGTTGAGGATATACTGACGTATCTCGCGATGCCGCGGGGTTCCGTCGAAATCGGCCTTCATGGCGTCGAGCAACTCCGCCATGGTGCAGAATGCGTCGTCAAAAACGGCTGTGCGCATGGCGTTGAGCGAGTCAACCACATCGGCAAAGGCGATATGGGTCGCGCCGGAAGAGTTGTATACCGCTCCCCCGAAAATCAGGTCCTTCCCTTTCTCCATGGGGCCTTCGAAAAGGGCGGACAACAAGGGCGTAGGCAGGTGACGCTGGTGGAAGGCCGCCATCTTTTCGTTGAGGCTCACGGCCTGGTCGATGAGCCATGCCGTCTGGGTGGTGAAGGCCCGCCACAGTTCCTCATACGACCGGAAAAGGAGCGGATCAGCCGTAAGGGTATTGAATACCTCCTCTCCGGTAGTGGGCCGCGTGCCCTGATAGAGGGCCAACTCCAACGGCGCGGCCAGATTCATCATGATGGAACTGGATGCGTCGTAACTGCGTCCGGCCACGGCCAGCTCCACGCAGCCGATGATCGCGTAGTCGCGCGCGTGTTCCAGCGAGGTTCCCTGATTCCGCAGGGTGGCAATGTTGGCCACGTCGTTATGGAAGGCGGGAATGGCCTTGGTCGTCCCGATGACGGCGGCGACCCGGTCGCGGTATTCCCGGCTGTTTTTTTCGTAGTGGTAGCGGGCGTTCATGTTGGGTTCGCGCGTTTTCAGAAGTTCCGTCACACGCAACATGATGTAGGTCAGATCGTTGACCGCGTCCTCGCCCTGTTCATCGACGCCCCCCACGGTGACGGCCGGGGCTGTGCCCGCGCCGCCGAAAAGCTCTTCCGACACTTGCGGTACGGCGTTGACGTTGTCGCCCAGCTTGAGCCACAGGCAGCCCACCAGTTCCATGGCCTCGCCCACGGTGAGGGCGCCCGCGTCCATGTCCCGGCGGTAGTAGGGGTAGAGCACCTGATCCAAACGACCGGGGCTGATGGCCATGTTGATGTTTTCCGCATGGATGCCGATAAGACAGAGCCAAAGGCTGTTGATCGCCTCGCGGAAGGTGGCCGCCGGCTTTGCGGGCACGTTGTCGCACACGGCGGCCATGTCCATCAGGTGCTTTTTGCGCTGAAGGTCATGCTCATCCTGAGCCAGTGCTCTGGCTGTGCGGGCGAGGTTTTGAGCATATTCCAGCAGGCCTTGCAGGGAAACGGCCACAGCCTTGTAAAAATCCTGCTCCTGCCCGGAAGCGACGGAGGCCTTGCTTTCCGCCTCCTTGATGATGGCCAGCAGCCCCTCACTGAGGACACGCCGAAAGAGCGGCACCGTGTGGGAAATACATCCGGCCTTTCCCGCAATGTAGAAGACCATTTTCTCCAGAAGGCGGATGGAGAGGTCTTTATTGCCGTATGTTTTCTTGGTGGCAGCCAATACGTCGCGATCTATCCAGTAGGGGAATATCTCCAGGTTCAGCGTGGCGGCGTCGGCGGCGCTGAGAAGCTGGGGATTTTTCTTGCGGGTGCTGATGGTATCCAGCTCCGACCATATGGTCAGCCCGATAAACTCCGGGTAGATGGGAGCCGACTTGCGTTTTGACCCCGTCGTTCCCGCCAGCAGATTGTCGTCCGGGAAGACCGCCGTCTTATGAGCGAGGTAGTGCCGTACGGCGCTGGCCCGGTAAAGCTGCGGGGCCGTTTCCGGGTCTACCTCGGGATGCTTCATGTACTCGGTGATATGGCGCGCGCGTTCGATACAGATTTCCACAGGCGCAGCTACGAGTTCTTCGCGCAGGCGCTTCAGTCTCTCCAGTCCCTCCAGCGTATACGCCTCAAGGCGGACATCGTCCAAATTCACAAGCGGCATAACCTTTCTCCTTGTTCATCAGAGCATAATGCTTCTCTCGGATTCGCTACTCCAGGGGCGTCTCTTCGCCGTTCACTACGTCCCGCACTTCCTTGGCAAAGACATTGAACCAGAAGAAATCTTCCCCCACGGCGGTGATGACGGCATCCTCCGCGACGGTCCCGTACAGCGGCCTTTGCCCTGTGCTGGCAGGCTGCAGGGAAGAAAACATCTGTTCCAAGGAGGTCTCTTCAACGGCGCTGTCGGTGGCCGCGTCATCGGTGAGGGGAACGCCCGCCTTGCCGTTGTCCGCCTTATTGGGGGTGCCGGCTAGGAGGTGCGACAGGCGCAAAGAACGTTTGAGCACTTTGCCCAGGGAATACCCGTACGTGACATCGGGGAAGTACTTCCGCCAATGTGCGGCCAGAAGCGTGGCATCGGTTTCCTGCGTGAGGAAACCCTCCCGGAGGGCGTCGCACACAGGCCTCCATGCCGTATCCTCAATCGGAGGCAAGCCACGGCAAGCGCGCAGGAAGTTGAGGATAACGCGCGAGGCCTGCAGGAATATCTCTGTGTTGTCGCGGGAGTATTTCAGATCAAGCGCGCTCTTTGGCGAGGACTTCTGCACGGCGGTGAAGCACAATCCACTTTTGTCCGGCGCATGGCCGAAGCTCATATGCCCGACGAAGATGGAAAGATGCGGATGCGCTCCCTCAATGGCGCCATGCCCTCTGTGCTCCATACCAGCGGAGAAGAGGCGCTCATTCTTTCCGGTATGGGAGTGTTCCTTGAGGACAGCCCCATGATTCCACCAGCCGCCATAGCCGGAAAAGCGCTGATGGGCGTAGGTATCCGCAAAGATATGCAGCAGCAGCGCAAGGCGGATGAGGTTTTGGCGAGCGGCGGGGTCGTCCTGATACCGCATTTGGGCTTTCCGCAGCAGACCGCACAGCACAGTATCTTTTTCCAGCGTTTCCGGTTCGGTGCGCCAAGCGGCCTCGTCCTTCACAGGGGCATTGAGCGCCTGGGGAGGGATGAAGTGGAAGGGAATACATATATGCCGTTGCCGCGATGGGCGGATAAGCTCCGCCATGTCTAGGGCGCTGGAAAAGCCCGTAGTCACGCAATGAAAGCGCCAATAGGAACCGCTCTTTTTCGCCAGATGCCGGGCGAATTCCGGCACATCCTTAAAGAGTGCCGTCCCGGTACGGTTATAGTCATCCACGAGTTGGGAGTATTCAGCCAAGGTCTGGGCTTCCGCCGGGGAGAATCCTGCCCGGACGGCGAGCGACTTTACCGCAAAGTAATGAAAATTGATGTCCATGGCAGCTCATTGGGGAATGTTATGGTGTGGTTTTCTCTTTACTCAACTTATTGTAGTTCATGATAATATTGTTTGACACACAATTGAGCGTCACTTCCCTGGAAAAGCTGAAGGTGCGATGGCTTCACTGCAAGACTACGGACGGCTCATTTTTAGTCGTTAGAAAGCAGTCTTTTGTATATCATCTCAGTTGATTTGCCTCATATTAGCCTTCACGTACGCGCACACTGGAACCTCTCGTGTTGATAGCTCTATGCCCCCTTTACCTGATAGAGCCCCTTGACGATTCGGCAAACACTGTTGAGGTCGCCTCATTCCATCATGTTTTACCTTCTCGATCAGGATTTTTACATCTAAAACAACTTGTTAGAGGGGTGATCTCTCATCACGGAATCACTTTCGTCGCCAGAGTGAGCAGATGGTACATTCACCACCTGCTTGTGCTCCTTGTCTCCTTCTCGTCCTTGCCTGCTATAAGGATGAAGCTCTGTATTATCTCTTGTTTGATTCTACTACACTACGGCTATACTCTACGGAAATCAAGGTGCAACAATCTGTTTTTACATTTCTGCCAGTGTACCTACAATGAAGCGCTCTGGTGAGTCAAAGATACTGGATTACCAAAGTATTTTTTTGTGATGGCTTGGCGCAGAGGTGAGTATTCACTCGGCACCATACCTTATTCGCATGAGAGCTGGGCCAGCACTAGGAGCTGTCTCCAAATAAGTTCTAGACTTTTTGTCCTTCTGTTGGTTTGCTGTTTTGCA
>OFEY01000261.1_pt1 | contig 53309 bp, 57 predicted proteins | sample 1521251 | NCBI WGS metagenome assembly OFEY01 (sample SAMEA3504100, study PRJEB24116) | mouse gut metagenome | biome: mouse gut; feature: mouse-associated habitat; material: faeces | place: Denmark | collected 2011
TATCATGTTTTGCAGTATTTGCATTACGGATTCTTGTAAGCATATCTGCAATAGGATCACTCATTGTCATGATTTAGTTTCCTCCTTCTCTCATTGACTTGAATCATGCCTGAAGAACAAATACCTATGCTCTTATCAATCTTTCGGCATTGGAATTGCCCCAGAAGAATGCGGAACGCATTCTTCGAATCCAAATATAGCATTTCTTAGGCGGCGTCCTCTGACGCCTTAGAAATTCTTTTGGATTTTACCAGCTTGCCTTCTTCACGCCAGGAATCTGGCCTTTATATGCTAACTCACGGAAGCAGATCCTGCAAATTCCGTATTTTCTTAAATAAGCATGTGGGCGGCCACATATTCTGCAACGGGTATAAGCTCTCGTCGAGAACTTCGGTTTGCGCTGCTGTTTTATTTTCATCGCTGTCTTAGCCATGGACTTACCTCCTCTTATTTTGCGAACGGCATATTGAATAATCTCAATAACTCACGGGCTTCCTCGTCTGTTTTCGCTGTTGTTACGATAATAACGTCCATACCCCTGATCTTATCGATCTTATCATATTCGATTTCCGGGAAAATCAGCTGCTCCTTAATACCCAGCGCATAGTTTCCTCTTCCATCAAACGAGTTGGGATTTACACCCCTGAAGTCACGTACACGGGGTAAAGCAAGGTTTACCAGACGGTCAAGGAATTCATACATCCTTTCCCCACGAAGCGTCACCTTGCATCCGATAGGCATGCCTTCTCTGATCTTGAAGTTAGCGATCGAATGTTTTGCCTTTGTAATAACTGCTTTCTGCCCGGTAATGGTTTCCATATCCTTTACTGCGGATTCCAGAACTTTCGCATTTTCTTTCGCTTCACCAACGCCCATGTTGATAACGATCTTTTCGAGCTTCGGCACTTCCATAATATTTTTATATCCAAACTTTTTGACCATAGCGTCTACGATCTCGTCTTTATATATCGTTTTAAGTCTGCTCACGCGTTTAGACCTCCTTCCTTAGAATTAATCGATAACTTCCCCTGTTGATTTTGCAAAACGAACCTTTTTATCATTTTCGAACTTAAAACCAACTCTTGTCGGTTTTCCTTTGTGAAGGTACATTACGTTGGATATATCAATAGGAGCTTCTTTCTGAACGATTCCGCCATTCTGGTTAGCTGCCGAAGGTTTCATATGCTTTGTTACCATATTGATGCCTTCTACCAGCACTCTGCCATTTTTCCTGTCGATAGATACGACCTTTCCTTCTTTACCGTTATCTTTGCCGGCGATTACTCTTACGGTGTCGCCCTTTTTAATTTTCAATGTAGCCATTCCGGCACCTCCTTACAATACTTCCGGAGCCAGAGAAACAATTTTCATGAACTGTTTCTCACGAAGCTCTCTCGCCACCGGTCCAAAAATACGTGTTCCTCTCGGAGTCTTATCATCTTTAATAATGACAGCAGCATTTTCGTCGAATCTAATATAAGAACCGTCTTTACGGCGTGCGCCTTTTACAGTACGGACAACTACAGCCTTTACTACATCGCCTTTTTTTACAACACCGCCGGGTGTTGCATCTTTAACCGTGGCAACGATGATATCACCGATACGTGCATATCTCCTTGTAGATCCACCCATAACTCTGATGCAGAGAATCTCTTTTGCACCTGTGTTATCAGCAACCTTAAGTCTGCTCTCTTGCTGAATCATACTCTATTTCTCCTTCCAAAATTTCTTAAATTCGCTATGGCGGACCGATTATTTAGCCCTTTCGATAATCTCAACCAGTCTCCATCTCTTGTCCTTGGACAACGGCCTTGTCTCCATTACCTTTACGGTATCGCCGATATTGCATTCATTTTTCTCGTCATGAGCTTTCAATTTATAGGTTTTCTTTACGATCTTGCCGTAAAGAGGATGTTTTACATGGTTTTCAATGGCAACAACGATTGTTTTGTCCATTTTATTACTGGTAACTTTTCCAGTACGTGTTTTTCTCAGATTTCTTTCCACGATCGATTCTCCTTTCTAACAATCAGGTTACTGTGCAGCTTTTTCTTTCTGCGTAATGATGGTCTGGATCCTTGCGATGTTCTTTCTTACCTCTTTGATCCTTGCCGTGTTGTCTAACTGATTTGTTGCGTTCTGGAATCTCAAATTGAAAAGTTCTTTTTTAGCAGCTACTAATTCCTGCGCTAATTCTGCAGCTGATTTTGTTCTTAAATCTTCTACATACTTCTTAGTTTTCATTTGATGCACCGCCTTCCAAGTCTGCTTTAGAGACAATTTTACATTTGCATGGAAGCTTGTGTGTAGCAAGACGTAATGCTTCTTTTGCTATTTCTTCGGACACACCGGAAATCTCAAACATTACACGCCCCGGCTTAACAACTGCTACCCAGTATTCCAAGGTACCTTTTCCGGAACCCATACGTGTTTCTGCTGGTTTTGCTGTTACTGGCTTGTCAGGGAAAATTTTGATCCAGACTTTACCGCCACGCTTAATATAACGCGTCATAGCGACACGGGCCGCTTCTATCTGGTTTGACTTGATCCAGCAAGGCTCTGTTGCCACAATACCGTATTCTCCGTAAGTGATTTTATTTCCACGGGTTGCTTTGCCCCTGATAGAACCACGGAATTGTTTACGACGTTTTACTCTTTTAGGCATTAACATTATTTATCGCTCCCTTCCTCCGAAGATACCTTTTCTTCGTTTTTATTCTTAGTCGGAAGTATCTCACCCTTGTAAATCCATACTTTCACGCCAACTTTACCATAAGTTGTATCGGCCTCTGCAAAGCCGTAATCGATATCAGCCCTCAATGTCTGTAACGGGATCGTTCCTTCGCTGTAGAATTCGGTACGTGCCATATCCGCGCCGCCAAGACGTCCTGAACAGGAGGTCTTGATTCCTAAAGCACCTGCCTTCATCGTCCTTCCCATACAGGATTTCATCGCACGTCTGAAGGAGATACGATTCTCAAGCTGCTGTGCAATATTTTCAGCCACAAGCTGAGCATCCTTATCCGGTCTTTTGATTTCTTTAATATCGACTAAAACCTTCTTATCCGTAAGCTTGGAAAGTTCTTTCTTCGTCACTTCGATCTCTGCGCCGCCCTTACCGATTACAACGCCCGGTTTTGCCGTATAAATAACAATTTTAACTCTGTCCGATGCTCTTTCAATTTCGATTTTGGAAATTCCGGCACTGTACAATTTCTTTTTCAGAAATTTTCTTATATTATAATCTTCGATTAAGAAGTCTGAAAACTCAGCATCAGCATACCATCTGGAATCCCATTCTTTAATAATGCCGACCCTTAAGCCGTGAGGATTAACTTTCTGTCCCATTAATAACCTTTCTCCTTTCTTTATCTTGCATCAAGCACAACTGTAATATGGCTCATTCTCTTTTCGATCCTGTAAGCCCTTCCCTGTGCTCTCGGTCTTACCCGCTTCATTGTGGGTCCTTTATTTGCGAAGCATTCCGCTACATAAAGATTTTCCGGATTCGGGTATTTCGTCGGATCCTGGCTATATTTATATTCAGCATTTGCAACTGCCGATTCCAATAATTTCTTAATAACGCCCGAAGCATATCTCGGATTGTATTCCAAAACTGCCAGCGCGGTCGTCACATCTTTGCCTCTGATGGCATCGAGAACGAAACAAGCTTTCTGGACAGGAATCCTGGCGTAAGATAACTTAGCGGAAGGCCTGACATCTTTCTGCGCGTTTCTTTCTCTCTTTATCTGGCTTCTATGTCCCTTTGCCATTTTTTGCTCCTCCTTATCTTACTTTCGATTTCTTTTCGTCTTTTCCATGACCTCTATAAGTCCTGGTCGCCACAAACTCGCCGAGCTTATGACCAACCATATCTTCTGTCACATATACCGGTACATGCTTTCTTCCGTCATGAACCGCAAATGTATGCCCTACAAATGAAGGGAAAATCGTAGACCGGCGGGACCAGGTTTTAATTACCTGTTTCTGCCCTGCCGCATTCATAGCATCTACTTTTTTCAGCAAGCTTTCATCTGCGAATGGTCCTTTTTTCAGTGATCTAGCCATTGTTCTTCCTCCTATTTATTAATAGCAAAATCATTTATTTGATGCTTCTGCCGTCTCTTCTTCTTACGATCAGCTTGTTCGACGCTTTATTTTTCTTACGCGTCTTCAGGCCGAGAGCCGGTTTGCCCCAAGGTGTGCTCGGTCCCGGGCGTCCGATACCGGTCTTGCCCTCGCCGCCGCCGTGCGGATGGTCGTTCGGGTTCATAACGGAACCACGTACCGTAGGACGGATGCCCATGTGGCGCTTGCGCCCTGCCTTACCGATATTGATCAGGTTGTGGTCTCCGTTGCCTACAACGCCGACCGTTGCGCGGCATTTGATCGGAACCATTCTCATCTCGCCGGAAGGAAGCCTGAGTGTCGCATACTTTCCTTCTTTTGCCATTAACTGTGCGCTGTTGCCCGCAGAACGTACCATCTGGCCGCCCTTTCCGGGAAGCAGTTCGATATTATGAACCTGGGTACCAACCGGAATATTCTCTAATGGCAGACAATTTCCAATTCTTACTTCCGCTTCCGGCCCGTTCATAACCGTCATGCCGTCTGTCAGCCCCTGAGGAGCGATAATATAGCTTTTCGTTCCATCCAAATAGCAGATCAATGCAATATTTGCCGTTCTGTTCGGATCGTACTCGATGCCGATAACCTTTGCCGGCATTCCGTCTTTGCTGTTTCTCTTAAAATCAACCAATCTGTATTTTCTTTTATGTCCGCCTCCGCGGTGTCTTACCGTAATTTTACCCTGGTTATTACGTCCGGCGTTCTTCTTTAACGAAACACAAAGGGATTTTTCAGGAGTATCCTTTGTGATCTCGGCAAAATCAGAACCCGTCATATGCCTTCTTGAAGGTGTATATGGGTTATATGTCTTAATTCCCATGACTTAAGTCTCCTTTACTTTAGCTTTGCGCGGCAGCCCCTGCCGCATACATTCTGTTTCTTTCTAGATAACCCTTGAAGAATGCCGCATTTCAGGCATTCTTCCGCGCGGAACTTAGAAGTCCTCCGCAAAACAGCCCTTGCTGTGAGCCTTAGAACTTCTCTTCACACTACTACAGGCCAGCGAAAATCTCGATATCCTTGCTGTCCTCTGCCAGCTGCACGATCGCCTTTTTCCTTTTCGCGGTTCTTCCATAGGTCATGCCGCGTCTTTTTACTTTCCCGGGCAGGTTCATCGTGTTTACTTTTTTTACTTTCGTTCCTTCAAACATTTTCTCTACAGCTTCTTTGATCTGTACTTTGTTTGCTTCCGGATGAACCAAAAAAGTATATTTCTTTTCGCTCATGCCAGCCATACTCTTTTCAGTGATAACCGGTTTGAGGATCACATCATAATATTGGATATTTGCCATTATGCGTACACCTCCTCGATATTTGCCACCGCTTCCTTGGTCAGGACTACGGTATCATATTTCATAATATCATAAACGTTGATCGTGCTGTTTACTTTTTTCTCGTCTCCTTCATGTTCAACCGCCACATAAGAAGTGCGGACATCAGGAAGATTTCTTGCGGAAATGATCACGTTCCGGTCGATAACCCCTGTTACTACCAGCGCTTTGCCCACTTTCAGGTTATCAAGAACTTTTTTCATATCCTTTGTCTTGATTTCGTTCAGTTTCAACTCGTCAAGAACGATCAGTTTATTTCCCTGCACTCTGCTTGTCAATGCGGAACGGATCGCTGCCTGTTTTTCCTTCCTGTTCATCTTAAAGGAATAGTCCCTCGGTACCGGAGCGAAAACAACGCCGCCTCCCTTCCACTGGGGAGCTCTGATGGAACCCTGTCTTGCGTGTCCGGTTCCTTTCTGCCTCCAGGGCTTTCTTCCACCGCCGGAAACTTCGGAGCGGGTCTTCGCTTTCTGTGTTCCCTGACGTTTATTCGCAAGCTGCTGCACGACCGCCATGTGTACCAGATGTTCATTAATTTCAACACCGAATACCGCATCGTTTAAGTCGATTCTGTCAACTTCCTTGCCTTCCATATTATAAACAGATACGTTTGCCATCTGTATGGTCCTCCTTTCACCCGTCTCGGCTTAACCCTTAACGGTTTCTTTTATTGTTACCAGAGCTTTCTTCGGTCCCGGCACTGCGCCTTTTACAAGGATCAGATTCTTCTCCGCGTCTACGCGCACTACTTCAAGATTCTGCACCGTAACTTTTACGCAGCCCATATGGCCGGGCATTCCTTTTCCCTTAAATACGCGGCTCGGTGAAGAACATGCGCCGTTGGAACCCTGATGACGGTGGAATTTGGAACCATGGGTCATGGGGCCTCTGTGCTGTCCATGTCTTTTGATCGCGCCCTGGAAACCCTTGCCCTTGGAGATCGCGGAAGCATCTATCTTATCGCCTGCCGCAAAGATATCCGCTTTGATCTCTTTGCCCAGTTCATATTCTTCGGAATTCTCGAATTTGAATTCCCTTACATATCTCTTGCTCGAAACGCCGGCTTTATCAAAATGTCCTTTCATGGCTTTCGTTGTGCCGTGTCTGTGGATCACTTCTTTTTTGCCGCCCTTATCCTTATTGATGATTCTGTCCTTCTTATCGACAAAACCTACCTGAACTGCCTTGTAACCGTCGTTTTCTACTGTTTTCACCTGTGTTACATAGCAAGGCCCTGCCTGAAGTACCGTTACCGGAATCAGCGAACCGTCTTCATTGAAGATCTGGGTCATTCCGACCTTTGTTGCTAAAATCGCTTTTTTCATTTCTACCTCCTGTTTGTTCTACAGCGGCCTGGCCCTTCGGACTTTTCCGCCCTCCAAAACCATGCATACTAGTAGGGGTTGCTTTTTCATTGAAAATGAAGAACCTCTTGTTTTTATTTGTTCTTCATTTTGATGTCAATATATACACCCGCCGGCATTTCAAGTCTCTGCAATGCATCGACCGTCTTCGGTGTCGGCGTAATGATGTCGATCAGCCTCTTATGTGTCCTCTGCTCGAACTGTTCCCTGGAATCCTTGTACTTGTGAACCGCCCTGAGGATCGTAACTACTTCCTTCTTTGTCGGAAGGGGTACCGGTCCGCTCACCTGGGATCCGTTCTTTTTGACTGTTTCAATGATTTTTTTGGCAGATGCATCCACTAAATGATGATCATAAGCTTTTAAGGTAATTCTCATTACTTGACTTGCCATAAAAAAAGTCGCCTCCTTTTCGCACTTTTAATCCTTAAGTACGACAAGCGGTGACTGTACACTCGTCCGTGTGTGTCCTGATAAATTCCATAACATGACTTTTATCCGTATTAGAACTTGCAGTTCCCACACACCGTTACACTAACTCGAAGTAACATTATGTTACTTGGTAACATTATGTCTGTACAGTGACTTGTCGTCAGTTTCTTTCAGCCTTTTACCGGCCTTCTTGACATTCGCTCCACGGAAAAACCTGCCTCCAGGGCAGCAACCTCACGCTTCACAGCTATCATGCCACAGCATTAGGTATTATACCTGATATTTTTTGGAAATGCAAGTCCTTTTTTTATTTTAGTTAAATTACTAATTCATTACTAATTATAAGTATAATTCCGGAACTATTATGAAACAACCGTGCTGTGCCGAAAAATGATATAGAAATGGAGCAAAACAGTTAAAAATAGAAAAGGAATGGTAAACAAAATGAAACATGGACTGAAGTTATGGCTGTTTGCAGCCTTATTTGCCCTGACAGGCTGCGGCATTCAGGAAGTGCCGGCACAAGAAGAAAAAGAATGGGAGGAACAGATATCATCAGAACAGGTCTCTGAAGAACAGGCATCTGAGGCAGCAAAAGATCAAGGACAGGATATGGATACGATTACGGATGGGCATTCGGCGGCAGAGACGAAGGAAGAACTGAACCTGTATGCCCAGAACCTTCCTGTATGCGATCTGTCCGATTTGAGCCTGATTTATGAGAAAACAACGACAGAATATTACGACTATTTTTATACGCAGGGTCTGAAGGGAATCCCCGAAAAACCAGCAGGATGTTTGTGTACGAGTCTATGGGATTTTGACGGGGACGGTGTGCAGGAACTTTTAACACTTGATTTGCAGGAGACGGACGAAACTTACCAGATAGCAGCCGTAATGTACGAATACCGAAACGGGCAGGCGGTCAAAGCCGCAGACATTGTTATCTTGGATAACCTGCTTGTTGGAAACACCGACAGCGCCGAAATCCGTTTTCTTGTTAAGGACGGCAAATATATTTGTGTGGATAGTTGGCAGAATACCTTTGTTTCTGCAGACGGCGTATGTATTGATCTTGCAGCATTTTATTATGATGGCAGCCGTTTTACGGAAATGTTCAAAGTATTTAAAGTCGGTTCAGATTTTAGCGGCACAGGAAAGGAGCATACAGAACTGATAGAGCAGCTGCATTCTATGGGATATGACCGCTCGGCGGCAGCAATTTATGACAGGGACATATTTCATTTGTATGCAGCGGATGAAGGTGTGGAAACCCTTTTAAAGATCCGGCTGATCAATAGTATACAGACCGGAGGAACAGCATGGGACGAGATGCCAACGGCTTTTATCAGGCAGTTATCCGGCGAAACGGCAGGGCAATATATGCTGCCCGAAAGCAACAGCCGGAAGCTGGAGCCTTTTGATTTGTCGGGTATGACCAAAGGGCAGCTGCGCATTGCCCGTAATGAAATCTATGCCCGATACGGCTGGCAGTTTGAAAGCCCGGACCTGGATAAGTATTTTAACGACAGATCATGGTATGTTCCCTCCGAAAATATAGATGATACCATTCTGTCCGAAATCGAACTGGCAAACCTTGAGCTGCTCAAAGAGGCGGAAAAGACAGCGCCGGAAGACGGGAATCAGGACGAAGCGCCATAAACCACACCAGTCTTTCCTTTCCGCCCTGCTCCCTGTTCTTCTCTGTTTCTTACGAAATATAACATCCCCTTGCCAAACCACACTCTCTCATGTATATTTGACTTATTCAACATTAATATAGAAAAAAGGAGATCCCAATATGTGGACAGCACAACATTGGCAAGATTATGAAGTCCTCGATACTTCCTGCGGCGAAAAACTGGAGCGCTGGGGGGAGTATCTTTTAGTACGCCCCGATCCGCAAGTCATATGGAATACGCCGAAAACAAATCCCGGATGGAAAAAAAGGAACGGCCATTACCACCGCAGTTCCAAAGGCGGCGGCGAATGGGAATTTTTTCATCTGCCCGACGAATGGAATATTCATTATAAAGAACTGACCTTCCGTTTAAAGCCTTTTAGCTTTAAGCATACCGGCCTTTTCCCTGAACAGGCGGTCAACTGGGACTGGTTTTCCTCCCTGATCCGCGAAGCCAAAAGACCTGTCAGCGTTCTGAATTTGTTTGCCTATACGGGCGGTGCCACTCTGGCGGCGGCAAAAGCCGGGGCAAGAGTAACCCACGTGGACGCATCGAAGGGAATGGTGACTTGGGCAAAAGAAAACGCCGCCGCTTCCGGCCTTGGGGACGCACCCATACGCTGGCTGGTAGACGACTGCGTAAAATTTGTGGAACGTGAGATCCGCCGGGGCAATACCTACGACGCAATTATCATGGATCCGCCCTCTTACGGCAGAGGACCCAAGGGCGAAATATGGAAAATAGAGGAAAGCATCTTTCCTTTTATCGAACAAACCGCAAAGATCTTATCTAAAGATGCCATTTTTTATTTGATCAATTCCTATACGACAGGGCTGCAGCCCGCCGTCCTGTCCTATATGATCCATACCGCCATCGTTCCCGGCTTCGGAGGACAGGTGAGCGCCGATGAGATCGGGCTGCCTGTAAAGGCAAACGGGCTGGTTCTTCCCTGCGGCGCTTCCGGCCGCTGGCAGCGTTAAAAAAAATTTCAGATTCCACGTGGTCCGGCGGAGTGCAGGGCAGGCTACAGGCGGTAGGGAAAACCGCCACAGCACAAGCCTCCGCTGTTACAGCAAATATTGCACAGTATATTTGCAATGCAAAGCCTCATACACATATTTCCTCCGCCGGCATAGGGATTTCCGTAAGTATACTGTCTTTGCTGGTACCGCGCTCCTCCGTTTTCAAACCGGTATATCAAATTCCGGTAATCCATGTTTCCCGGTTCCATGGACGATGCGCGTTTCGCATGTTCCATGGCCGCCACCGTATTTCCAAGGGCTGCGTGGGCCAGGGCGCTGTAATAGTACCACCTTGCCCCGCGTTCACTCGCATTCATATCGTCCAGCACCGTTCTCGCTTCTTTAAAATATCCGTTTCTGATATAGTTCCCGGCAGCCCGCAGATGGCCGTCCTCCTCATATCCCGTATTGCTGCCAAAACCCCCGAAGCTTCCGAATCCCCCAAAGCTTCCAAAACCTCCGAAACCGCCTCCATAGCCGCTTTCTTCCCTCTGGCCGTATCCTTGGCTGCCATATCCATAGCTTCCTGATCCATAAGTTCCATAGCCGGAACTTCCGTAGCGGGAGTTTCCGTATCCACCGCCCTCCGCTCGGCCACCGTCTGTTCTCTCTTTCATAATCTGCTGGTATGCTTCCTGGATCCGTTTGAATTTCTCCTCCGCCTGGGCCTTGTTCGGATTATTTACGTTGGCATCCGGGTGGTATCGTCTGCTTAGAGACCGATATGCTTTTTTGATTTCCTCTTCGGAAGCATCCCCCGACACTCCCAAAACTTCATAAGGATTGCTCATTTTCCTTCCCTTGTTCCTTTTCTTCTGATTTCCGCTTCGCGCATACCCTTTCGTAGCGGTACCATACGCCGGAATATATAATATTCCTCAATATTTCTACATTTTCCAAAATCGGCAGTTTCTCGAATTCCCTGGAACATTCCGACATCATCACCGTCAATATTTCCCTGCACTGCTCTTCAAAATCCGGGCTTTCGCAGATCCATGCCAGCGGATTATAATTTCCGTCCTTCAAGTCTTTCTCAATATCTTCATAAGCATCGCATAAATAAATGAATTTTCCCAGATAAAGCCCGAGCCGGTAAAGGCTTTCTTTCCATACATCCTCTTTACAGACTACGATTTCCGCCATTACTTCCCCGAACAGCCCCGACATCTTATCGATATCCCTGCACTGTGCTTTTTCCTCTTTGCCCAGCTGCGCCATTCGTTTTTCTATCCTTCGCATCTTTCCCCTGTATTTTTTCTCAAGCCTCCGATAGCCTTTCTCAAGAAGTCCTGCATACACCTTCTGCCGGTATTTCTTCTCATCCTGCCAGTCGTCCTTGCATTTATAATAGGAAAGCAACAGATTCATATCCGCCGCATATTCCGTAAATTCATTGATCCTCGTCATATGCTTTTTCATCGGATGGGCTGCGCATTTGCAGCTTCCCCTGACTTCCTCCGGCTCATAAAGGCCGGTCAGCAGCAAAATGACAAAAGTCATGTCATAGGACAGCGTCATCTGTCCCGGCAGCCCGTACTTTTCCTTTAGCTTCCGGCATAACCCGCAATAATATGCGTGATATATATCGAATTCCCTGAACTTCATGTCTCCTTTATTGATGATTACATAGCCGAACATAATAACGCCCCTTTAACCATAAAAATCCTGGCAGCCTTCTTACCGCCGGACTGTCCCATTTGATTCTTATCCTAATGCTTTCCCGGCAGGATAGCAATAAAAGGGAAATTAAAAAATTATAAAAAAACTTTATCCACCCAATGCATGAACAACCCCTTCTGGCCGAATACAAACATGCGGCGGCTGTATTCACGGTTTAAAACCAAAAACAAATCTTCCTCCGAGGACAGTATTCTTCCTTCCCAATCCACATACCATGTATCCAGTTCCAGGTCATCCAGACGGAAAATATCTTCTGTCATCGTAAAAGAACAGAACCCATGGCCCGGTATATTTTTTCCCATAAAACGCCCTGCAAGTACTTCCGTCCTGGCGGGCTTCCCCCGTTTCTCCCCCAAAACCTTTATTTTCTCCGCAAATTGCTCCGCCTGTCGTTCCAAGCCGTTCGCATATATCCTGATCTCCTGTTTTCCTTCGATCAGGCTTTCCAGTTTCCTTGTGGAATGCACCACCGGAAAAATCTTGCTCTCCTCCGCCTTCCCCATCCTTCCATGGATGGCGTCGTCATAGGCGTACATTACCGTCTTTGCCCGATTTTCCTCTCCCAGATAAAGGTCATTATAAACCACGTCAAAAATCCCTTCCAGAAAAGCGCTGCACATATCTTCCCGTTTTTCTTCCGCCGTATATTTCATAAAAAAACGGATCCAGTTCCGCCATGCATAGTAAAGCGGAAATGTATTCACGCTCTCCTTTTTCGCTCCCATGGAATGCAGAACCTTGGAACTTCCGATGGAGGCCACTTTATACCCCGCCAGGTTGCACCGGTATCCCCACTCCGTGTCATCCCAATACAGGAAATTTTCTTCCGGAAGAACACCGATCTTTCGGATCACACAAGTTCTTACCAACACCGAACAGGCGGCCACCGCGTCGGCATACACCACTTCCGGCATGGAACCGTCCTCCGGCCTCCCCGAATATTTTGCCTCACAGCAATACTCATCCCAGACAATATCTATGCCGAACTGCTGCACATAGTCAGGATCTTCCATATGATATACTTTGGATCCGGCCATCCCTGCCTCCGGATGTCCTTCCAGAAAAGCGTATAATTCCGCTGCCGCATTCTCATCCACCAGCACATCGTTATCCAGACACCATACATATTCGTATCCTTTTTCCAATGCATATCTTATTCCTGTATTAAAACCCCCGCTTCCTCCCAGGTTTGTCCTGTTTACAAACAGTTTTACCCTGTTTCCGAACCTGTTCTTGATATGCTCCGCCGAACCATCTGTGGAGGCATTATCCACGACTATGATATCCATATCTTTGAACGACGACTCCATCACACTTTGTATGCATTCGGCCACATAATCTTTCTTATTATAATTGCAAATAACCGCCGCTATTTTTTTCAATGTATTACATATCCTTTCTGTAAACCGTACACGCTGCCACACTACCGCGCGCTTTCCGGCATACGCCCGTCGGAAACATCGGTCTCCCTCCCGCTTTGGCCGGCCCGTTCAGGAAATCAAAACCACCGGCTAACCGGTGGTTCTGATTTCCCAAATACTAATCCTTTATACCGTTTACTAATTCATCCAGCAATTTCGGAAGCATTTCGTCAATATCTTCGTCCTTGAACTGACAAGTTCCCACAGCTTTATGGCCTCCGCCTCCGTATTTCAGCATCAACTTCCCTACATTCACGTCGGAAGTCCTGTTCAATACGCTGTATCCGACTGCCACCGAGCATCCCATCCCGCCTTTTCCGCTGACGATCCATGCAGAAATATTCTGCTCCGGGTACATGCTGTAGATCATAAAACGATTGCCGGAGTAAATAGGATCTGTCTTTCTTAGATCGGAAATGATCACATCCTTCTCCACTCTCGTATTTGCCTTTACCATTTCTTTAAATTTTTCCGCCTGTTCAAAATAAATATCAATCCGTTCCTTTACATCGGGAAGAGCAAGAATCTCCTCCGTCGTCATCGTGCGGCAGGCATCGATCAGCTTCTCCATCAGCTGATAATTGGAAATCGTAAAATTCCTCCATCTTCCAAGCCCCGTTCTTGGATCCATTAAAAATCCAACCAATATCCATCCTTCCGGATTCTGTATCTCATCGATCGTCAGATTTCCGGAATCCACTTTATCCACTGCCGCCATCATATCCTGAAACTGTGGAAACCTCTCCTCGCCGCCGTAATATTCATAAATAATTCTGGCGCAGGAAGGCGCTATCCGGCTTTCTCCTTTATACTTTCCTTCCAGCTCATTTCTTTCAAATTCGCTGGAATGATGGTCGAACCAAAGCCCGCAGCCCTCCACAAAAGGCACATTGGCCAGACAGTCGTCTTCCGTAATTTCTACCAGGCCGTCCTGCAAATCCTTCGGATGGGCAAATTTCCAATGGTCTATCACCCCTGCTTCCTTCAGCAAAGCCCCGCATGCAAGACCATCGAAGTCCGATCGCGTTACTAATCTCATAACCATACCCTCTCTTTCTCTCCGCCGCAAGTCCCGGCATCCGACCGCCGGTTCCTCCGCGATTTTCCGATAGCCGCGCAACTACGCAACCCATATATCCATAATGCCATACTCGGGGCATCACGTCAACCTTTCCATGATTTCCTGCCGCTTTTCCACATCCAGCTTTTCAAAAATATGGGAAATATGTTTTTTTACGGTCGCCTCGCTGATGTTCAATTCCAGCCCGATCTCCTTATTGCCCAACCCTTTGCACACCTGTACCGCGATCTCAGCCTCCCTTCTGGTAAGTCCCAGTTCGAGAAAACGCCGGAAAGCTTCCTGCGCCGTCCATGCCTCCTCCGTTTCCTTCTTCCTTCCCGGATCCCGCTTTTTTTCCTCATCACCGCCCAGCGCGATCCAAATACAGATTCCATACAGGAGGGGACGCATATTTAATGCAATGCCCCGCATAAAAGAACGGGCTTTTGCACCAACCGTTCCATCATATGCCATCCCTTCCGCCAAGTCCCCCTCCCCTCCGGCCATGCGCCCTTCCGAAAGCATTAGGAACAACAACACAAATGTCACGATAAAACTTGCATAAACCGCATCCCTGGCCAGCATCTTCCAATCCGGTTTCCTCCTCTTCCTCCAGTCTCCCTTCTCCATCCCTGCCATATATAACATCATTCCACCTGCAAATACCAGCAGAATCTGCCCGATGTCCAGCAGTTCTCCTATCCGCAAACCAAGAAACAGCGATACCAGAATAAGATAAAGCAGGACGGCCGTCACTCTTTTTCCTATTTTCATCATCCACCCGTCTTTCCGTCCCCTCCCAAGGCCTTATTCTTCCTCTTTTTCATCTTCCTTATTTTCCCCGTCATCCCCGGTCTGCATATATTCGATAATTCCCACATTCAATCTGCTCCTGACCGGCAGCAGCAATACGTTGACCGCATAAGCGTACAATAACGTCAGGGATATGACCACCAGATTCGCCCGCCATACCCAGGGATCATCCGGCGTATTATAAATATTTGCAAAATTCATCAAAGCGATAAACGCTCCCCCATATCTTACCGCCTTCATCAAAAGTTCCACCGCTTCCCTGGCCCTCTTTCTTTCCGACAATCCGGCCTTCTTCCCTTTTCCCATGGTAAACCGGAACGCATTGACAAAATCTTTCCAAAGCCCGGAAGCAATCAAAACGCTGGCACCGATCAGCAAGATCATCAATAGGCTGGGGATATCCAATACCGCGATGTTAATTCCTCCTGACATCAGACCTGCAAGAGATACGATGAGTATCATTGTTCCTATGAAACATAACCAGTACATGTTTTTCCTCCTTTTGTTTGGGTTGGGCGGCGGTACGGATCATTGGGGAGGGAAGGTTGTGGGAATCTTCCGTCGGTATGTGCCGGGAAAATCTAAATGTGCCAAACATTCCACCAGGCCCTGGAAAGCAAAAAACATTCGGGCAGAGGCCCTCATGTTTTTACGGTCCTGGCTCCATGGCACAAAAAAGATTTTCCCGGCACATACCGACGAAAGATTCGGCAAAACTATCGCCTCCTCCACAAATCATCCGCTTCCTCATGGCAATATATTTTCACCGCCGCGTACCGCCGTGTTTTTATTTTTAGCTGCATCTTTAAAATATCTTATTTTCTCCTAAAAATCCATACTCCTACGGTAGCATTTTGGTAGTATTCCACGGATTAAAATAATTTACCGGCGGTTTTTATTGGAGCAGGGGTATTGGAATGAAGATTCGAGTAGCAAAGCCGGCGGCCATGGATGAGACGGGCGGGAAGGAAGAAAGGAAGGCGGGGCGAAGGGGAAGCTGCGCAAACTCTTTTTGCACGATGGAGATAAGACTCAAAAATCGTGGAAGCCTCTGCTGAACACGATTTTCGTTTTAGAGGCTTATCGGAATGCCCCGTGCAACGAGTTTCGCAGCTCCCCTTTGCCCCGCCTCCCTTTCTCCCTTCCCGCCCGTCCCATCCATGGCCGCCGGCTTTGTTACTCGAATTTCCTCCCCGCTATCCAAAAAAACAATAGCCGGAGGACATTGCTGCCTCCGGCTTAAATCACCAAAATAATGAAAAATACTTTTTAAAGCGAAAAATCAAAATTCTGCCCAATATTGCGTTCCCCTTTTGTCAGCATACTGTCCGCCCCATCCGACATCACTACTTTGTCGATCTTTCTTAAAAGTTCATCCCAGGACTTGGCGGTAACGGTTACTTTATGGCTCTTATCCAGCTTTTCCGCTTCGTTTTCCTTCTCCGCCTTTTTTGCCTCCGCTCTCTTCGCTTCCCTGTTCTCTTCCCGTTTTGCGGCTATTCTTTCCCGCTGCGTCGCCAGGGATTTGTCCACTACCGCGAAGAAAGACGCATTTCCATGGTCGTCAAAAGACATCCCGATAGAGCTTACCTGGTTTGCATTCGTTCCAAGCTGCCGTTTCATCATCTCTACCTGGGAAGTTGCATTGCTTAAGATACCCTCATACTTTTTCCGGTATTCCTCGTCTTCCGCCATCCGCTCGATCTTATCCGAGTCAATCAGCACCAGCAGCTCTTTGTTGCTGGCATACATGCCTTTATTTCTTTCCACTTCCGCTTTTTTATCCGGGGAAACGAGAACGAATTCCATATTGGAATATTTCTTTTTCAGCTGTTCGTAATACTTTAACGCCTTATCGCTGAGTTTCGGCTCTCCGATCGTCCTGCCCTTTACATCGTTCAGCTTTTCTTTCTCCGATGCGGCGGGCTGTTTCTTTACTCTTTCGTCCCTTGCCCCATAGCTCCTTGTATTCTGATACTCCGACGCTATGGAATTCACATAGGCACTCTGGTTAATTCCATTCATAACGCTCATCCTCCTTGAATCATCTTTTACTCCATTTCTGCGCGGCTTTTTGCGCATATCAAGTTTGTTGATGCCGCGCAGACACAAACTTGGGATTGAAAATTTTCAATTTTCAATCTTCTATTTTCCAAAATCCATTTTGGAAACATCCGATAACCATTTTCAATAACCGCTTAATGTTAATATCGGCATTTTAAAAGAAATGATTAACATCCGCCGGTGCCTTTTCCTCCCTTCTAATGGTGGAAAAGCCGGATTCCTGTAAATACCATCGCCATACCATATTTATCGCAGCATTCCACTACCAGATCGTCCCTTACGGAGCCTCCCGGCTGTGCAATATATTCAACGCCGCTCTTATGCGCCCTCTCGATATTATCGGAAAACGGGAAAAATGCATCGGAACCCAAAGCTACCGCCTTATTTCCTTCCAGCCATGCCCTCTTTTCTTCCCTTGTAAATACCGGCGGTTTTTCCTGGAAGCGTTTCTGCCATTCACCTTCGCAAAGGACATCTTCATACTCCTCCCCAATATATACATCAATAGCGTTGTCCCGATCCGCCCTGCCGAGGGAATCCAGGAATTTCAGGCCGAGTACCTGCGGTGCCTGGCGGAGATACCAATTATCCGCTTTCTGCCCAGCCAGCCTTGTGCAGTGAATTCTCGACTGCTGCCCCGCTCCGATGCCGATCGCCTGGCCGCCTTTTACATAGCAGACCGAGTTAGACTGCGTATATTTCAATGTAATCAGGGCGATCTTCAAATCCATCATCGCCTCTTCCGGTATGTCTTTATTCCGTGTCACTACATTCGACAAAAGCCCTCCATCGATATCCAGCTCATTCCTCCCTTGTTCAAATGTAATACCGTATACTTGTTTTCGTTCTATCTCCGCCGGAACATAAGAAGCGTCTATTTGAATCACATTATAATTGCCCTTTTTCTTTTCCTTTAACAATGCCAGCGCTTCTTCCGTATAACCGGGCGCAATCACGCCATCGGACACCTCCCGCTTGATCAGCCTGGCCGTATCCGCATCGCACTCGTCCGATAATGCGATAAAGTCTCCGAAGGAGGACATCCTGTCCGCCCCCCTGGCTCTCGCATAGGCGCAGGCAAGGGGAGAAAGTTCCCCCAAATCGTCCACCCAGTATATCTTTGCCAGAGTTTCATCCAATGGCAGTCCTACCGCTGCCCCTGCCGGAGACACATGCTTAAAAGAAGCCGCCGCCGGAAGCCCCGTAGCCTCCTTCAATTCTTTCACAAGCTGCCAGCCGTTAAACGCATCCAAAAAGTTGATATATCCCGGCTTTCCGTTTAAAACATCCACCGGCAGGCTGCTCCCGTCTTCCATATATATCCTTGAGGGTTTTTGATTGGGATTGCATCCATATTTTAATTGAATTTCATTCATTTTCCGTTTTTCTCCTTTTCTCCCGATCCCGTTAATGATTTTTGTTTACGATCCTCGTTTCACAATTTCCTGTTGCAATATCGATATATCTTACAAACAAAGAAACTTTGTTTTCCCCGTTCAGGCTTTCCCACACTTGTTTTGCAAATTCATCGATATTCCCGCTGATGCCGACCCTTTTCGGCTCTCCCTCAAAGCTCGGAAGCGGATCTCCGTCGTGCATATATGTATGGATAAAACATCCTTCCCCGGCTGCCGGATTTGCATAAGAAAATGTATACCGGCTACAGGAATCCGGCCTTCCGTTATCGCTTTTTAAAATAGACATGGCATAGCTGTACCTGCCGTCCATGACCTTCATCACCCCTGAAATCCGCGGCGTATAATTAGGCGCATCCGGCTCGAACTCACGGCTTTCCAGCGACTGTTCAAAAGTCAGCCCGTTCCGAAGTCCATCGTATATCGTATCCGTCTGGTCTCCGTTTGTCACGATCGTTTTTTCTCCCAGCACCCTGACCGGCGCATAAATGATCAGACTCGGGTCTTCCAGTTTGGACGGGTCGAACGCCTCCGTCCGAATCCCCTCTCCTTCCGTTACAAACACCCGGTTCCGGCTGTTTGAACTCCTTCCCATAATAAAATATGCCGTAACTGCCTTCGTACCGTCTTCCGATCTGCCGATCACGATCCCCCTACCCGGGTAATCATTATTCTTCAATTCCTGTTCCAATGACAATATTTTCATTTCTGCCTCGCTTTCATTCCGTTTTCCTATCGATCTATTTGCAAAACTATCGTTATTTATCATGAATCTCACTGTGCAGCTCCTGCAAGGATTTCAGCCCGCTTCCCTCATGGGTTCTGACATAGTGAATCCCTTCCGCCGTCACCCTTGCCGCCGCAACAGTCGTAAAATAAGGAACCTTTGCTTTAATCGCCGCTTTTCTTAAATAACTGTCATCGTGAATGCTGTCTTTACCGATCGGGGAATTCAACACAAGCTGAATGTCTCCGTTTGTGATCATATCACCGATATTCGGTCTGCCTTCGTAAAGCTTTTTCACCTTCGTGGCCGGAATGCCCGCTGCCCTGATCAGATCATAAGTCCCTCCGGTAGCAACGATGCGGAAGCCATCGTCCGCAAAACTTCTTGCCACTTCCACTACCTCTCCCTTGTCCTTATCGTTGACTGAGATCAGCACCGTTCCCTCCTGAGGAAGTTTGGACTGCGCCGCTTCCTGTGCTTTGAAGAAAGCCTCCCCGTAAGAAGCCGATAAACCGAGTACTTCTCCGGTAGAACGCATTTCCGGCCCGAGCAGGGGATCGACTTCCTGGAACATATTAAAAGGAAAGACCGCTTCTTTTACCCCGTAATTCGGAATTACCTGCTCCTTCAGTTCCGTGATAGGAGAAGGGCGGCCGGTAATTTCCGAAGTAATAATATCCGTCGCCAAAGGCACCATGCGGATATTGCATACTTTGGACACCAACGGCACCGTTCGGGATGCCCTCGGATTGGCCTCCAGCACAAAAACCTTGCCGTTTTCAATCGCATACTGCATATTCATCAGCCCTTTTACATGCATCTGTTCCGCGATTTTTCTCGTATACTCTTTGATGGTCTCCACATTTTCTTCGGAAATATGAACCGAAGGTATGATACATGCGGAATCCCCCGAATGAATACCTGCCAGCTCGATATGCTCCATGACTGCTGGCACAAAAGCGTGGGTGCCGTCGCTGATCGCATCCGCCTCGCATTCCAGCGCATGGTTGAGAAAACGGTCAATCAATATCGGGCGGTCCGGCGTCACGCCCACGGCCGCATTCATATATCCGGCCATACTTTCGTCATCGTATACCACTTCCATGCCCCGGCCTCCCAGCACATAGGAAGGACGTACCATTACCGGATAACCGATCTTTCCGGCAATAGAAACCGCTTCTTCCACCGTAGTCGCCATTCCTGACTCCGGCATGGGAATATCCAGTTTTTCCATGATTGCGCGGAACTGATCCCTGTCTTCCGCCAAATCAATCACGGAAGGAGACGTTCCCAATATTTTAACACCGTTCTTTTCCAGTTCTGCCGCCAGATTCAGCGGCGTCTGCCCGCCAAACTGAGCAATCACTCCCAAAGGTTTCTCTTTATGATAAATACTCAATACATCTTCCAGCGTCAAGGGTTCGAAATACAATTTATCGGAAGTATCGTAATCGGTGGATACCGTCTCGGGATTGCAGTTTACAATAATCGTCTCAAATCCCAGATTTTTCAGCGCCATCGCCGCATGTACGCAGCAATAATCGAACTCGATTCCCTGACCGATACGGTTCGGCCCTCCTCCCAGAATCATGATCTTTTTATTCTGCCCGTTATTCCCATCGGCGCAAACCGGCTTCTTCTCTCCGTTATAAGTAGAATAATAATAAGCGCTGTCCTCTGTTCCGCTGACATGGACTCCCTCCCATGTCTCCTCCGCACCGAGTTCCAGACGGCGGCGGCGGATATCCTCCTCCGGAATCTGCAAAATCCGGCTTAGATATTTATCGGAAAAACCATCTTTTTTTGCCGCAATCAGCACATCGTCTTCCGGCATTCTGCCCTGGTATTTTAAAATCTTTTCCTCTTCCTCTACCAGTTCCTTCATCTGTTCGATAAAATAAGCTTTGATTTTTGTAATCTCATAGATTTGTTCTACCGACGCGCCTTTTCGAAGCGCCTCATACATAAGAAAATGCCGTTCGCTGGACGGAGTAATCAGTCTGCGCAGCAGCTCTTCCTTTGTCAGCGAATCAAAATCTTTTGCATGGCCCAGCCCATAGCGCCCCGTTTCCAATGAGCGGATCGCTTTCTGAAAAGCCTCTTTATAATTTTTCCCGATGCTCATAACTTCGCCTACCGCGCGCATCTGGGTTCCCAGCTTATCCTCCACGCCTTTAAATTTCTCAAAAGCCCAGCGGGCAAATTTGATAACCACATAATCGCCGTCCGGCACATAGCGATCCAAAGTCCCATATTTGCCGCAGGGAATATCTTTTAATGTCAGCCCGGCCGCCAGCATAGCGGAAACGAGGGCAATAGGAAAACCGGTAGCCTTAGAGGCCAATGCGGAAGAACGTGAAGTACGGGGATTGATTTCGATAACGATAATACGGTCAGAAATGGGATCATGGGCAAACTGTACATTGGTTCCCCCAATCACCTGGACGGATTCTACGATCTTATATGCCTGTTCCTGAAGCCTTTTCTGGCATTCCTCAGAAATTGTCAGCATAGGAGCCGCACAGAAGGAATCTCCGGTATGTACGCCCAGCGGATCGATGTTTTCGATAAAGCATACAGTAATGATATTATTTTCTGCGTCGCGAACCACCTCCAGCTCCAGCTCTTCCCAGCCAAGAATGGATTCTTCTACAAGAACCTGCCCCACCAGGCTTGCCTGCAAGCCTCTGGCGCAGACGGTCTTTAACTCTTCCTTATTATAAACAAGGCCTCCTCCAGCTCCGCCCATCGTATATGCCGGACGCAAAACAACCGGATAACCGAGCTTCTCCGCAATCGAAAGGGCTTCCTCCACGGAATACGCCACTTCGCTGCGGGCCATTTCTATTCCAAGGCTGTCCATCGTCTTTTTAAATTCAATACGGTCTTCCCCCCGCTCGATGGCATCCGCCTGAACTCCGATAATTTTTACGTTATATTTGTCCAAAACTCCTGCTTTATTTAATTCCGCGCACAAATTAAGCCCGGACTGTCCTCCCAAATTGGGAAGCAGGGCGTCTGGGCGTTCTTTTTCAATAATCTGTGTCAACCGCTCCACATTCAGCGGTTCAATATATGTTACGTCAGCCGTTTCCGGATCGGTCATGATCGTTGCCGGATTGGAATTAACCAGTACAATCTCATAGCCCAGTCTGCGAAGCGCCTTACACGCCTGTGTTCCCGAATAATCAAATTCGCAGGCCTGTCCAATAATAATAGGGCCTGAACCGATGATTAGCACTTTATGAATGTCTGTCCTCTTTGGCATAAAGAATCCTCCTGCGTTCTGCGTGAATTTGTTCCAGATATGATTTTAACATTGCATGGTTTGGAGTGTCAATTCTAAGTATGGTATTCTTTTGAAGATTTGGGCTTGACCATACTGTTACTGTACGGTATATAATATAAAAAATTCATTTGATAGTAAACCTGCCATATCATCATTTTCATTTTATCAATCAACAAAGGAGAAACGTTTATGCAGACTAACTATAAAAACAAAGGGCTCCTTCTGCTGAAAAAGGGTCAAAAAGGAATTGTCCACGCCCTATTCAGCCGTTTTGGCCTGATTTTACTTTTGCTGGCGGTACAAGTATTGATTCTATTCGGAATCTTCCAGTGGTTTGAGGAATTTCTGCCTCATGTTTTAGGCGGAACCGCATTATTCAGCCTGTTCATGGTGATTTATTTATTGAACAGCAGCATTAACCCTACGGCAAAAATCACCTGGCTGATCGTCATTATGCTCCTTCCCGTCTTCGGAGTTCTCTTATTTTTATATACCCAAAGCGATATCGGGCACAGGGCTTTAAAAAAACGGAGCCTTGAAATCATTGATGCAACCAGGAAAAGCATCCCCCAATCAGCGGAAGTTATGGAACGTTTTTCCGTTGAAAATCCGGGAGCTGCTGCGTTGGCTCATTATATTGCCAGAAGCGGATGTTATCCCGTCTTCGAACATACGGCCGTTACTTACTTTCCTCTTGGGGAAGATAAGTTTGAAGAAATGCTGAAGCAGTTGGAATCGGCGCAACATTTCATTTTTATGGAATATTTTATTATCGATGAAGGACTGATGTGGGGCCGCATATTGGAAATACTCGCGAAAAAGGCCTCGCAGGGCGTAGACGTCCGCATCATGTACGACGGGGCCTGCGAATTCGCCTTGCTTCCCCACGATTATCCGAAACGGTTGAAAGCCCTTGGAATAAAATGCAAAATGTTTGCCCCGGTCTCTCCCTTTGTCTCCACCCACTATAATTACCGGGATCACCGGAAGATTCTGGTGATCGACGGGCATACGGCATTTAACGGCGGAGTTAATCTGGCGGATGAATACATTAATGAAAAAAAGAAATTCGGACATTGGAAAGATACCGCCATTATGCTGAAAGGTGATGCGGTGAGAAGTTTTACTCTGATGTTTCTGCAAATGTGGGGCATTGATGAAAGAAAAGATGAAACTGCGCAGTTCCTTTCTTATCCGTCCTTCCCGGCAGACCATGCCGGAGGCTATGTCATTCCTTACGGGGACTGTCCGCTGGACAACGATAAGGTGGGCGAAAGAGTTTACATGGATATTCTGAACCGCTCCCTGGAATATGTGCATATTATGTCCCCTTACCTGATTTTGGACGGGGAAACGGAAACAGCATTGAAATTCGCCGCGGAACGAGGCGTAGAAGTGGTGTTACTATTGCCGGGAATTCCCGATAAGTCCATTCCTTATGCTCTGGCAAAAACGCATTATGCATCTTTGTTAGAATCCGGCGTACGAATCTTCGAATATACGCCAGGCTTTGTACATGCCAAAGTATTCGTCAGCGATTCCAGAGAAGCCATCGTAGGAACGATCAACCTGGACTACCGCAGCCTCTACCATCATTTTGAATGCGCCACTTATTTATATGGCGTCGATTGTGTCACTCAGATTGAAGCCGACTTCCAGGCGACCCTCGCAAAATGCAGACAGGTCTCCATGGAAACGGTGCGAAAAGAAAAATGGCACGTTAAACTGACCGGATATTTTATGAAAGCAGTCGCCCCTTTGATGTAGGGGTGACTGCCTTTTCATTTTTTCTTGCCTGTTTTTCCGAACCAATATCCCATACACTTCATCAGTTGGTCCATATTCAGCGGTTTCGCAATATGTTCGTTCATTCCTGCCTTTTTGCTCGCGATCATGTCTTCCGTAAAAGCATTCGCTGTCATGGCAATGATCGGTATCTGCGCAGCATCCTCCCGTTCTATTTCCCGGATCGTTTTGGTTGCCTCATATCCGTTCATTACCGGCATCTGTACATCCATAAAAATCAAATCATAATACCAGGAGCCTTTTTCCTTAAATCGCTCTACCGCCTGCAGACCGTTCTCCACGCATTCCATCGTGACCCCGGTACTTCCGATAATTTCTTCCGCAATTTCCCGGTTCAACTCGTTGTCCTCTGCCAGCAATACTCTCTTTCCATGGAAATCCTGACAGATGGATTCCCCTTCGGATGGCGCTTCACTTTTGCCATCTGCTCCCGCTATTTTTTTCAGCACATATACCAGTCTTGATTTAAACAGGGGTTTTGAAATAAATCCGGCTATCCCGATCTCGCGGGCCTCCATCTCCACGTTGCTCCAGTCATAAGCAGTCAGGATCACGATCGGTACGCCTTCGCCCGCTTCCCGGCGGATTTCCTGCGCCGTCGCCAACCCATCCATGTCCGGCATCTGCCAATCCAGCAATACGGCAAAAAATTCCTTTCCTGCCCGTCGCGCTTCCATGATCCGATCTGCTGCTTCCTTACCCGACGATACCCATTCGCCTTTCATCCCGATGTCATTCAGAATCGCACAGGCCGCCTCACATGCCATCATATCATCATCCACAACCAATACGGGCATCCCGGCAATCTGTTCCATATCCGGCGCTTCCGTATTCTGCTGCTTCAGATATACGGTAACGGTAAATTGCGATCCTTTATTGACCTCGCTCTCCACTTTGATATCGCCGTTCATCATACGGATAATATTCAAGGCAATCGCCATCCCCAAACCTGTTCCTTCGATCTTATTGATGCGGGTGTCCTCCGCCCGGCTGAAAGGTTCAAAAATTTTCTTTACATACTCTTCGGACATGCCAATGCCGTTATCGCGGAACACAAACTCATAGCATCCATATCCGGTTCTTTCCGATTCTTTTTCTTTGATCTCCAGTTCCAGAGTGCCGCCTTGCGGCGTATATTTCACCGCATTTCCTAGGATATTCATAAATACCTGCTGAAGCCTCATGACGTCTCCAATAACATCCTCATGCTCTACCTTTGCCGTATTCAACTCCAGTTTATGGTTCTTCGCCTGTGTATTCGGACGTATCATCGTCAATAGATTCTGTATCAGATCGGATATATTGAACTCCTCTTCCGCCAGATCAATCTTCCCGGATTCTATTTTACTCATATCCAGCACTTCATTAATCAATGAAAGCAGATGCTTGCTGGAAACCGTAATCTTATTCAGGCAGTCTTCCACCCGCTCCTCATCATCCAGATGCCCTTCTGCGATCGTTGTCATTCCGATAATCGCATTCATGGGCGTACGGATGTCATGGCTCATCCTGGAAAGAAACTCGCTCTTGGAAGCATTCGCCCGGTTGGCCGCCTCGCAGGCTTCTTTCAGCATCAGATGTTCCATTTCTTCCTTTTTCTTAACCTCGGTTATATCCTGCGCCACATAAAGCAGCTTCCAAGGCTTTCCATCCTGAAATTCCGTCGCAATCACCGTCGCGCGCACCCAGCCGTCCCCCTCCGGCATCTTCCCGGAGTTTTTTTTAACCCTGCGATATTCTATCGCTGCGAACGGGCAATTTTCGTTTAGCTTCTCCATCAAATTCGACCGGCTCATTTTCCGCACATATTCTTCCCTGAAATCAGAATGGACAAAATTCTTGGAATAAATATCTATCGCTTCCGTAAAACTCATCTCCATCTTGAGAATGTCTTTTACTTCTTCGCGCTGACTCACCATATGAAGGATATCCTCTTGTAAATTGATGTCATAAATGGCAAAAAACAGGTTCCCCAAATTCTTGCTGATATACTCCTGTTCCTTCTGGTTAATTGTGCTTTCATTATGAGGGGTCACCGTAACTACGGACACCGGTATTTTTTTCTCCCATAAAACCCTGGCCGCTTCTATTCTGGCCGTTCCTTTCAACGGATGGGCATCGTCAATATTCTCATTCTCAATTTCCCTCCGGCCTCCTGAAACCGGATTTACCCATAATTCATGGCGAACCGTCCCCAGTCTTATATCGGGAACCGCCTTTTTCATCCATTTATTGAAATATAATAATTGGTGGTTATCTTTTCTTATCACATAAACCCCTGCCATTTGCAAAGAGTCCAACAGCAATTCGTAATCGCTTATTTCCACAATATTTCACTCCTATGTATTTATAGTCCTTCTTTCCTATTCTATCATATTCTAACTGGAAAATTCAACATCCTCTCCGCTCAATTTTATGTATTTTATGTGATTTTATAGCATAACCATACTATTTGGCATACCGTTCCTTTTTTTCTGTATCTTCATCCTTTTTATAAATTCTATGGAAACTGGCAGATATGGTTCCAAAGCTTTTAGATATCCTTCGGGGAAAAAAACTTTACGGCTGCCTCCGCCGGCACTCCCAGCGGCAGATGCAGATAATATCGATATCCCTATGCAATTTTTCAGTACAAATTCCTTTAAACGCGGATTTTTCGGAACAAAAGCACTGATTTCACTCCATATAAACCAAAGCAGACGATTCACCTGCTCTTCCAGCCGTTTCTCTTTTGCAGCATTTGTCATCAGGGTATGGCTCCCCGCTTTCCCATCTTCTTCCATATCCTGCAGATCATCCACCAGCTGCAGGATAAAGCCAAACTTTAAATAAAACTTCTCTTCCTGTTCCCTCCAATCCTCAGTGGCAAAAAGGTAATCCGCCAATACGGAGGAACCTCCTTTTCGGATCGAAATCTCCAGAATCCGTTCCTCCTCTATATCCTGTTTCATCTGCCCGATGCTGCAGCTCTGGGCCTCCAAGAGTTGAAGCAGGACAGACACCACCTTATTTTTTGCTTCTCCTTCATAAGCGCTTAAAATCATATCCAGCAGCCGGCATGTCTTTTCTTCCAGCCGGTTCCCCGGCTCCACCGCTTCTCCTTTCAATTTCCGTCCGATCATCCGGTTATATTGCGCCTTCTTTTCTCTTGAAATTTTTTTATCGTCAATATAGTTATCGGTATACGGATAGAGCAGACTGTACGCCAGGATGGGATCGTCCGCATTCTGCTCCCCGCCCTGCATCTCCACAATCATCCCATAAATAAAATAATTGCGCATGGCCTGCCATATCTGCTCCGGTTCCAGCGCCTCGTCAAATCCTCTGACCCTGCCGATAAAATTCTTTGTCTCTCTTTCAAAAGCGTCCAATAATTCCCCGCCCATCCATTCGGAAAGGCAAAGTATTTTTTCCTTTTCAAGAAATCCTTTTAATTCCTGTTCCAGTTCGTATTCCCACTGTACACGTTCTTCTTCACCCTCCGGCCTTTGCTGTGCTTTTTTACGCATCTTTTGGGATATTTCCTCAATCAGCTTCTCGTTTTCCTTCTTTTGCACAGCATCCACCTTCTTAAAAATCCCCGGGTTTTCTTCCAGAAAAACCGGAAAAGTTCCCGGCTGCCCGATCCATAGCTTCCTGATTTCTTTTATGTACTCCATCCGTTATCCCGTGCCTTTCCGCATAGAAGCATTTTCTGTGTTATCTCTTCTATGCTATTTTACTCTTTAACGGATTTTATGTCTCCTTTTTTTCAAATTTTTAAGAAATCATCTGTTTCCCGATCCATCGTTGGAGAATTTCCTTCATTTCCTTCTTTTCGCACAGCTTTGCCAAATTTTCGTCAGCCATAATGCCTCTCAGCATCATTTCCTTTTGCTCTTTTTCCGATACCGGATCTCTGTTAATCCTGGTCAATATGCGGGAAAACAGCAGCGGATTCGGATCCGTCCATGGGCTGGCCGGGCTTTCCAAATACGCTTTCAGACAATCTTCCGCCTCCTGCTCCTTACCACCTCTCCCATATACTGCTGCCAATATAAGATCGCTGGTTCCGGTTCCGTCGTGAATAACTCCGTCCAGCTTTCTGTAGCAATCGCATATTTCCAAAGTCTCGCTCCACTCAAACGGTATTTTCTCGATCATCATCGTCAGGCAGGCTCTTGCCTGGCACAGCAACGTCCAAAGCCGTTTTTGCAGCAGTTCCAATGCATCTTCCGTTTTTCCTCTTTTTAAATACAGCTGTACCCATAATGCTGTCGTATCTTCCGGGATATCCGGCAGTTCCCGCAGCAGTCTTTCCGCCTCGTCCAGTCGGCCGTCCTGCAATTCCATCGCTGCCATGGCCGCTGTTGCCGGTCGAAGATAATTCGTATCTTTGCTCTCACAAATCTTCGTTAATAATTCCTTCTTCCGCTGCTCCCATCTGCGCCTGTCTTCCTCCGTTCCCTGCTCGTTCGACAGCCCGAAGGTAGTAAACAACGCGACCGCATGAAATTGTAACTCTGTGCAGTTTGGGTAACGGCATAATATCTGCTCAAGCTCCTGTTCCGCAGCTTTTGGCCCAAGTTCCTGCTTCATTTTTACAATTCGCCCCACATATTCGGCCACTTTTTCCCTCGATAAATTCTCCTCATATTCCAGTAAAGTGTCCGTACTTGTTCCAAGCGCCCTTGCTAATGGACATAATAACATAATATCAGGGTAAGAAGCCGCTGTTTCCCATTTGCTGACCGCCGCTGCCGATACTCCCAGCTGCCGGCCAAGCTGCTCCTGTGTCATCCCCTTCGCTTTTCGCAATTCTGCAATTTTATTACCAATATTCAATCTTATCACCCTATTATTATTTTAACTACTAATAACAGTATAATGTAAGCTCCCTGTTTCTTACAATGGATGTTTTGTCCATTTTCCCTCTTTTTTTATAACTGCCGGTTAATCCTCGTACCCAGTTTTTTCTCCAGCCTCCACTGCGGCGCGTCTCCGTCATCCCCCCAGTATTCATCCAGCGCGCTGATCCGGCCATCCCTTATTTTCATAAAAGATACGACATGAAAGGAAAGGCTTTTATCGCGCGTATATACATTTACCACTGTAATCGTCAAGCCGCCGGCCGATTCCACTCGTTCCACCGTTCCATCCCATTCCCCGGGATACTCGCAGTTTGCCCTTATATATTCTTCCACCGAAAAGTGTTCATTGGTACAGTGCCAGTTTACATAGGCATCCTCGTGAAAATATTCCTTTATTTTTCCGGCGTCCTGGTTCAGCACAGCTTTCCAGAAATTTTGTATGTTCATTGGTATTTCCTCCTGTCATTGCCTCATTTCCTGGCTCATAATGCAATACGCCGCCATATATGCTACGGCGGCGCATGATTTATGTAACCAGATTATCCGATTGTGTATAGCAGCTTGCCATTCCCTATCCCTACTAATAGCAACTCCAGAGTCTGCGGATTTGTATTTCTATATTTTAAATGATAGAAAATCTGTTCTATTAATTTTTTAACTTTTTCTTTGTCCTCTTTTGCACATTTTACATTAGAATCAAAGCATCCTGATGCCTGTAATAACAGAGATAATACAAAGCGTTCATTCACATAAATGTAATCTGTACCAGCCCCTTCTATCATCTGAAATATCTATCAAACAATATTCAAAAGAAAATGTGCTGTTTAACTCTTCCTTTAACGTTTTGTAATCCTTATCCTCCATCGGATTTTCCTCTTTCCTACATGTTCTTTAAAATATCCTCAAACATTTCCGGCCCACTCATCAATTCTTTGTACTTTTGCGCCCTTTTTATTTTATTTATTATATTAATTTTTATTCCATTATCGTCACATTTTTCTATTTGTTCCAAAATATAACTATATACCTCATTTTCATTAATTACCCCTGCTCTTACCGCATTCTCAAATTCTTTTAAATATGCATGCACAAATGTTCCCATCTCATCTGCCATACCAGCAGCACGATTCATGATTTCCAAATATGACCTAATCATTTCATTTGATAGCTTATATGGATATCTTAATTTATGGTCAATCTCGCTCCATGCTTCTTCAAACAGGGTTCTGACCTGTACTTCTATGCATAATCCGTTTTTTTATCTCTAATCAAATAGTGAACCGACCTGTACGGTTTTTCATCAATAATTCGGACTTTTCCTTCGTATAAGCTTCTGCTATCGCCTTTATGTATGTATGCAAACAGTTCTTCTGCTAAATCATCCCTAAATTTCCCCATTAGAAATTCATGAACCCCCAGCCAATCTTCCTTGAACAAAAGCAACGCCCTGATTCCCATCAAGTCGTTAATATACACCGAATAATTACTACTGGTGATTGCCTTTCCCTGTTGTAAATATTTAGGATTTTTCCTAATAATTTTTTCTATCAGATGAGCAGTATCCTTTACCCTGCAACTTAAAGAATGAACATATTCGCACTGTTCTATTTTTTCCAAATAATTTTTTACAGTTGCTGTATGTCCATCCTTCCTTTTCTGGTAATCCGCAGCTATCGATTCCAGTTCAATCCAAGGTAATGCGGCCTCCCGAAATCGTTCTTCTGATATATTAAATTGTCTGCAAAACGCCTTTTGCTCGTCTATTGTCTGAAACATTTTCTAACCAATTTCTTGCCTGTTACTTTTTCAATAATCCCGGAATTTAGCAAATCAGCATACGAAGATAACTGCTCAGCAATGAACTCTGCATTAATTTCCGGTCCTTTATTTGGCTGATTATCCTTTTCATAATCATCCGCCCGCAGCTTATTCATAAAATCATCCATAAAGACCTTAGCTTTCTTCATACGTATCACCTCGTATACTTTCCTATATATAATATGTGCAGGGGCTGTATAATACCACAAAAAAATACTGGCGTCAACTCAATTTACACGTTATATATAGTAACATATTTTAAGCCCTTCTCTCAAGGTATTTTTATCAATTTGCACGATATTATTCCTGTCACTCCTATATCATCGACTAGTTTAATATTTTTTCATAAAGATTATACCAGGGGCGTCCATATTCTTCATATCCTAGGCTCACAGTTCCTATCAACTGATATCCGCATTTTTGATAAAGCTGATCTGCGGGAATATTGCCTTTTACAACATCAAGCCTAATACTTATACACTGTTCTTCTCTCGCTACCTGTTCAGCAAACACCAATAACTCTGTTGCTATGCCGTATTTTAGAAAATCCGGATGAACAGCAAGGGTATGAACTACATGAATATGTCTATAATCATCCTCGGTCAGCCATTTACCATTTCTATACCCTTCTTCCGGCTCATGGTTTAAAATAACCGTCCCTACCGTTTTCTCCCCCATCTGGGCAACGTACAACGAATTTGTCTCCAGTCCCTTTTCTGCATCGCAACGGGCCGGATAAATACCTTTTTCCCATCTCGGATAATTTTTATGCATTTCCAGGTAATCGCATATATCTTCATACAATTTCTCGATGCAATCAATATCCGCCTCCATAGCTTTTCTAACCTGAATATCTTGTTTCATAATAAAATCCCTTTCTTGACCATCTTCTTTCCGTACTACATACGATCCTGCTCCATGGCAAGCTGCTGATTGATCTTTCTGACGCTCAAACATACAGGCAATACCAACACTTCCAGTATAACTAAAATAATATATGGAAATAAGCTTCCATTATTATCCACAGGACTTATTGCTGTTACATGTATCAATAAATTCCACGCAAAATGATATATCATTGCTGACACGATATTATGATTGGTAACACTCATTAAAAAACTATAAATATAGCTCTCCACAATACAACTAATAAAAAATAACGGCATTGGCACTTGTATGCCATTCCGTAAAAAGAAATGATAATGCCATAAGCACCATACCGCACCTACTATACAGGGAACGATCCGCCTATGAAGACCGTACGCCTCAAGCCATGGTTCTAAATATCCCCGCCAGCCTATCTCTTCCGCCAAAAGCGCCCATAATATAATAATAAATTGAATGCTCGAAACATTCCCAAGCATAAAAGCCTTTCCTGACAAGACACAAAAAATTATTTTTGCCAAAATCATTGTCGTACCTGCTATAATAAATGGAAGAATAATAGCCATTTTTAAATGTTCTTTCCGAAACATTTGAGCAAAATATGATTTTACTTTCTTGTCCAGGCAAAGTACAATAATCGCAGAAATTGTTGGAGCAGCGGCTTGTATTCCATAAAGTATAAAGCAAATGAAATGATTTGATATCATTGTTTGCGTCGCAACAGATGCCAAAGGAAGCAAAAAAGAGATGAGTAAAAATAAGATTAAATTTTTGCATTCTTTCCTTATTGTGTATCTACTGTTCATGGATGCATCCTTGTCTCAGCTTTCTTCAGGCTTCTTAACACTCTAATTGGCAGATTTTATTATACCACTTTCATTCTTTCCTTTCCATACTCTTCCCTTCCTTACATGGGTTGCGCATAAACGAACCGGTCAACTGGTTTTGTATATTTCATTACAAAAAATACAGGGCATAGCAACCTCCGCGCCCTGCATTTCTTATCGTTCCAACGACTTCTCAATCTTCTGTTTCTGTCCCATTAAGCCATTCTGCTTCTCATACAGATTATTTCGCTCTTTGCAGAGTTTTTTCATACACTCCAACTGCGCTGGCACTCCCTCCTGCAATCGGCCTATGGTGTCGCTCTGCTCCATGACCTTATCCGTCAAGCGGCTAATCTGTTTCCGTTGTCCGTCTTACTTTGGCGGTCAGCCTCTTGCCCTGTTCCTTAAGCTATACAGTACACATTTGATAGCCAAATTTTTAACGACCTCTTTCCGTATATGTTGTCTTTCCATCGCCCAGATCGCCTTGGACAATAGTCAGCTTGCCATAAGGAATAAACGGAAACCAAAGCCAAGAAGCTTCCTGCGACTGTATCTCCGACCATTTAATCAACTGTAATGGCGCACTTGACGGAAACCGAGTAAAAGTATATTTGAAAAATTCGTTATATCCACTTATCTATCTGTTTGGCAAAAATAGTATGCCTGATGTAGATAATTCGTTGACTTCATTTTATCAGTTGGACGATGAAGTAAGAAAAGAAGTTGTAGAAACGATACCATTCAAGTTACAGTATCACAAAGATAAGGAACGGGCAGAACAGGTAAAACAAATAAAGGGTTGGTAAAAAGATAAGCTCTGATGAAAATGGTGCCAAATTTCATCGGAGTTCTTTTTTATGGCACCGTTTTGGCACCGCTTTCACTGTTGCAGAATTTCAAAAAGGGCTTCCCGATTTCTCAGAAAGCCTCATAAAATCTAGCTTTTTACTAATGAATTCGTAAGAATTCTATTTACTCAATGATAGTAGCCACACGACCAGAACCAACTGTTCTACCAACCTTACAGATTAGGTTGGAAGAGCCTTGTGTGACAGATGGCATGTTTTCACGGGTTTCTGTCATCATATTTTCTGAAAATATTGATTTTCTCTATAGTTTCAAATTTTTTGTAGCCAATTTGTAGCCACGCCGCATAAGTGTTCAATAGAAGCTATCCATCGTCTTTTTCAAAGTGAAGAATTTTACTATATGCTCGTTCTCATCCAATATGGCAGAACGTAGATTCCCATCCACTTCTCTGGATTGTCCAGCGTGATAAATTCCTTCTCTCATTCTGTCAATAACACCCTGACTGAAATAAGAACAATCAGCTACAAGCATTCCCATTTTTTGTCAAATCCACCTTTAATTGTCGCTGCTATTTCACCAAAAAAAGCCTTCAATATTGCGAAACACCTCCCATGCGGTAACGACTCCCATTTCCACCTCAATTTTCCCCATAAAAACCTCGAAAAGATCGGACATGGCGAGGAGATCTGTTCCTTGTCCTTCTCTTCTGTAAAGATGTTAAGCAGCTTGCCTTTGCTATTTTCTACAATTTTGCTTTTATCCGCCATGAAGCTTTTCCTCCATTCAGAAATGCTTGATACATTGCATCAAGTTCACTCCTTATCCAGCAATTTTCTAACCTGCTCAGGATTGCAAATCGAAACATGCGCAAGTAGATTCCTACACTCGTGCAAGAATCTAATGCGCTCTCTATCTGTTTCATCAGGAATATAGAGCATATACATGTAAACATCCTGTCTGTGGCTCATCATGAAACACAAAGAACCCAATTCCACTTCCATAGGGTCTGTTATCTGTTCCCCATATTGTGCAATGTAATTATCCGTAAGAGCCTGACTGATAGCATCTCGATATTTCTCTATTATCTCAATCCTCTCCATCTCGATAACGGGAAACAGCACTTGTACCTGTGAAGCCCATATTCTGTGATTCAGTTCCGCAATCTTATTATTTCTGTATAACCAAAGAACATGCTCAGATCCATCTTCAGCCCCTCGCATGAAAAAGTCAGGCATTTCGGCTATCCGAGCGATTCCGTCACTTACAGATTCTTTTCTGAAATCAACTTCTCTTAGAAGCAGTTCAGATACCTCGGCATCCACATTGCAAACCAGAGCTGCCGTTGTGGAAATATATTTTTTCCACAAATCTGATCCGTATGCAATTTCTTCATCCTCGTCTAATACAAAACCATTAAACAATTGAACATCATAACTGCTAACGCAATCACTGAAATCAATATATTCAATAAAGCGACTTTCCGAAGGTTCTACGCTGCCATGTATCTCCAATACAAACAATCCCTCAGCCGCCGTTTTAGGTGTAAATCCCTTGCAGAATTTAATCCACTTATTTGCAACACTTCCTTCCAATCCTTTAATCCATAAAATACGATTTTTTATAACATCCTTCTGAGTAATATAGTTCTGCATGCTGATCTTAGATTTCTCTCTATATCCCCGAGCCACAGATGAGGATGCATATTTTTGAAGCAAGAAACGTCCAGGTTCTAAATCATCAGGATTATCATCGACCACATCAATAACCTCAATGATTACATCTCTGGTGTCCGTTCTTTCCTGAAATGCCGTATGGATAGAGCTTCTCATGGAATATCTCCACGGCAAATCAGATGGCACCTTCAGGACAACCATTTTATTCTCCAGCAACGCATCAGCGACCTTAGAAACTACAACGTGAGCTCCGGTAATGTTATTCCACCAGAATTCTTCCCATGAAATATCAAACATCTTTATGCCTCCTCGTTGTTACTAATAATATCAGCTTCTAATATGTCGAAGTTCTCACCAATAATGTCCACAAACGAGTTTCTTCTAAGCCTGTACAAATCACGATTCTCATCAGGTTTTCCAATGATACCCATCTCGACCATCTCATCAAGAAGATTGATATAATCTTTCTTGGATTCATTTTCAAGGCAATGAATGTTATATTCCTCAGCCATCTGTATAATCTCATCTACAGAGAATCCCTGCCATGTTCCTGCTTTTCGGTCTTCTTCATAGTAGTGATAAAGCATCGTGATGCATCTTGCAATCATAAAGTATCTCTGATCCAATTCAAGCGACCACCTGAACTTATCTTTGATACTCTTATTCAAATCCGAAGAGTTCATAACAGCACCAAGCTGTTCATCCTGTAATGTAAATGGAGGATTTCCATCAGCTGCATGATAATACTTTGAGTACTGACCTGTTAGGGTTTCTACAAGCATGTACCCAAAAAACTGTAGGATTCCAGGATAATAGTTCGTATTTGTCAATATGGTTTCAAGATGTGGATACCGATCTATCTGGAACCCAAGGTAACGCAACGGTCTCGAAATAAGCTGCAGAGCATCTGTAGGAGACAGAGGCTTAATGCAAAGCGGTGTCCCCAGCTGACCAAAGATGCCATTATCTCTTGTGGCATTTTTAGCCCTGCAAACATTATGCAGACCGGCAATAACAAACTTGAAGTTGTTCTTTGTCTCACGCTTCAGGTCAACAAGAGGCTGAAGCGGTCGATATGCCTCGTCCGCAATTGACGCAAGAAAATCATCTACTTCATCAATCAGTAAAAGCATCGAAGAAATCTGTTTGCTACGTAACAGCTTACCGAGTACAGAACACATTTCCTTAATCGAATTACACTTCGGAAGCACTATTTTCCCATCGGCCTTTTTGTTTATGTCTGAAACAATAGTTTCAACAACTTCTTTTTCGTTCTTTATACGAATAATCGTAGTGTATACAGCAAAAGCTTTATTTTTCGGTTTTGAGCATCTGCTTTCTGCTCTTTCAAGGAGAGCCGTCTTACCTAGCTGTCTTCCTCCATATACTACACATGCACCATTAGGATCTATAATTGTGGCAAGTTCCTGTGTCCTTCCACAGAACATCTCGTCTGAGGTTGATCCACCATCCCTTACAAATGGTTGATATGTTGAGTACGGTAACGTACATTTCAGCATTGCAGGCATACGCTCTGTGATTTGGTGTAAAGCCAAATATAAGAGCAATACTTGGTCAATCAGTAAGAACGGATTCTGTCCTGACGTCTGCGTATGGAAGATTTCGCCAATCAATCTCCTGCTTGCAACATCAATCGGTCTATCAAGCAAAACAATAGAAATCCCTCCAAGATCCAATGAAGAAACCGTGTCAACAAGCTGCTTCTCAGTATAATTTCCGAAAAGCATGATTGCATTTATCGGGGACTTAACCTGAGTTCCAAATGCTGCAATAGGATGTCGATAATCGGCCATACTCTTAGCTGTCTGTACCACTCCGACCTTAAATACATCTTCTTTCTTTACAGTGACTCGTTCCGCATCATTAACCTCAAATCCAAGGCCTGTAAATAAAGCTCTTATCTGTGCTGGTGTTGCTGTTCCCTTTCTCTTCGGCCAATTTGTTACGAGGCTTCTGCTGTCTTCTCTCTGCCGTGATGTCCAATCCCTTGGCAAGTTGCGTTCAACATAATTCCAGCCAAATACACTCAAGGATTTACCATTACACCTTCTGCATTCCTGCAAAAGCGGATCAAAATTACCCTGTTCGAGAAAATCGCTGAAGTAGTCAATGTCATGAAGAATAATGTCATCGTCAAGTTCTGTTTCCCCGGTCTCAAATCTATTTATGTATTCTTCAGTAACCGCAAAATTCATTTCCTGCTCAAGAAGCCGATTTGCCTCATTTAAAAGTGGTGACTCCGAATTGTCATTCAGCCGTGCATCCAGCCTTGCCCGTAGCTGTCTCTTTCTCCCTTTTGCGAATTCAGTGATCTGCCTTTCAAGTGCTTCAAGGAATCTTCTCCAACAGGCAAAATCCTTAGACTCATAAAAATCCGACTTATACTGATTAACAATACCAAGCAAATTCTCTTTTTCTGTCTCGTTAATCTGATTGTATGTATATGCCAGTTCAAGTTTCTCTTGGAACCGTGTTGCCCTATCATCTGCAGAATCTATGGCATCCCTTAGCTGTCCCTCAGTGATAATATAATCCTCATCATTATCCTCTAAAAATTTGCCCAACATTTCAAGCTGGTGCAGATTATCTTTGAATCCCTCCTCATCGGCTTTATCATCAAGTTTGTCTCCCAAAATTTCTCCCTTGACATCTGCGGCAGATTTTTTTGCTGAAACAATATGTGTTAGGACATTTCTCCAAGGCTCGTAGTACTTAACCCGTGCAAGATTATGATCAATAACCGGGATTCCATCATTACCAACCGTCAGAATTCCAGTATATAAAAACTCAGAGTATATTTTGAGTTTTACAACCTGTCCATTCAGGTACTGTTGCATGTAGGACAATGCCCATATAAGAATATTTGCATTCTTATGGTTCTTCCATGCAGAGTCCTTCTGAATTACCTGTATCAACTTAATAATATCTGTTTTTAAGGTCTTCATTCGCGATATATCCTGTTTACGGTTGTTCATATTGTTGATATGCTCAACCCATGCCTGCATTATCTCCAGCCGCACCCAAAACTGTCTTAGTGCCTGATCTCTCGCATCATACTCCAGTTTAAATCTATTTTTGGGATTAGCATCGTACCAAGCTTTCGTAAGCTTATCCTCAATCTTGAAACTTGATAAGCTGTGCTCTCCATTCTGCTCGTCACAGTATTCACTGAGTATCATTTCAACGAATTCAACATCGTCCTTATCCTGCCTATTGTCACTGATAATGGACATGCAATCATGAAGCTCACTTCCTATTCCAAAGCATGCTGAATACATAGGAGGGAGAGCCTTCATTCTTGTCTTCGGTGCTTTGACTGTAAGGCATTCTCTCGCTGATAGGCATAGTTCATTTATAAATCTTTCGCTCTCGGCTTCGTCACCAAGCAAAGATACGAACGCAGGAGTAAATCCAGTAACGGCCACCTCTCTTACACTCATCAGTTTGTTAAACAACGGTTTAAAAACAGTAAACTTATTGAAATAATCCTCATATCTCTCACGAAACATTGCTGTCTGGTTTTTAAGACCATAATCAAATGCCATCCCCGGCATTAACATTGCAAATAAATATGCTGATAACATTAAAGCTGGATCTTCACTTGCAGGATCAACAAAAACTGATGACAGGAATTCAGAAGTATAAATACATTCATTCAGCATCAGATTTGAAGCAAGTCTTATCTGAGCAGACAATTTATAACTCTCTATATGATCTATAGGAACGCCGTTTTCTTTTTCAGACACATCTCCCACAGCCTTGGAAAATAAAACCACCTGAGAGATCAATGAAGTTAGCTGTTCTTTTGTTTTAACCTCCCTGTTAAGCAGCTGCTCTATAACAGTACAGAATTCTTCATCCGTAGGAACTGTATTTTTCTTCCGTAACGATTTTACCGAAATACTCTCTGTCTTATCTTCTTCCTCCACTTCCGAATTATCGTTTTTTAAATTTACATTGGCAGACATTGTGACTCCTGTTATGCGCTCTTCAGTTCCGCCGTTAATATCATTTTTAATATCAACTTTTTCTATAGACTTGAGTTCTGCCCCATTTGATACTTCTACAGAATCATCCTCATCTTCCAAAAAAACAGATGAATCTCCGACCAAACGAATTGACTGCTTGTGGCAAATAAATACTTTTTTACTGCCGTGCTTAATTGAATCATCCACTTCATCTTCTCCAACAATGAGAATGCCCGATTCCTCAATCGCATCTGATACACCTTCAGGATTATACAGACTACAATTAGTTGTTTCTCCGTCCTTCATTACAACGATCTGATAGTGATCATTTTGCCACTTAATAGACTGTTTAATTGATTGATATTCATCCGGTTCAACAATGCCTTTGGCAGTATAAAGATATTCTGCCAATCGCTTGTTATTACGAACGAACTTCTCCATAGCTATCTTTTCTATTTCTCCAGATGAAGCTATTTTTACATCTCCAAATGATAAATCCCAGAATCCTTTCATCTGTACCGAAATGCTATTCTTCTTGAGACAACCATTGCAATACGACGACAAACAGAATGCTTCCTCTGTAGTGCCGTTCTCGCTATACTCAAAGCCAGCAATAAATCCTTTTCTGGCAAGAGCATCAATTGCAGCCTCTACCTTTTCTCTGTCACGATCTGACTCTTCAAAAACATCCATGCAAATGCCAACAATATAAATCTGCTCTCTGTTAAGAACACCAAGGTTTGTCAGCAAGGGTAGTATTGCTCTGACCTCTTTATTATTCTTAGCCAACTTAATTATTTCCTTTTTAAAAGATGACGCACTTGGAGAACTATTCTTTACCCGGTTAGTCGCAGTAAGAATACCTAATTGAACGTCTTCATCCGCCACTTCTTCTGTTTCTTGTTTTTGCTCTAGATCCAATTCATCTGAAGAATCTGTACTATCTTCTACAATTTTTGCTACCTTTTCTGTAGTATGACCATCCTCAACCATGTCCTCCAAAATCTCATTTTCAGAGTCACTTTCTTTCTCTGAAGAGTCCTCAACTTTTGCATCTTCCACGCTTGCCTTTTCTCGCACTTTTTCTTTACTCGAAACAAAAGCCTCCTCTGTATCTACAGATTCATCAACAAAATATTGTCCTCCTGCGAGTCCCCACTGAACCTGCATCGGGTAATACTTATTGATTTCTCCCAGCACACGAAACCCTTCCGGACTATTGATATTCTCTGTATCTAAAGCCTCCAAAAAAAACGCCGGGGCCTCGATCTCAGAAATCATATCATCGATATTTTCCTTGGAAATCTCGTGTAATACATCGGCTGCCTTTGTCTTAAAAGGAGACAGAACAGCCTCATATTCAGCTATAAGAGACTTGACTTTCAAAAATCTCTCTAAAACTGCCTTAGCCTTTTCTAACTGAAGTTTTATCAATCGGCTCTTGCTATTATTTATGGCCTCAACATATGCTGAAGCTTTGCTGCCTTCCTTCGGCATTTCGTCTACAGCTAAAACAGATTGAGCCTCGTTCTTCAATAAATCATACTCAGAAACAAGAGTATCCATATCATTATTAAAAGACTTTAGCGTTTCCTCATCTGGGATTCTTTCATCTGAAACGGTCACAAGCAAATCAGTCAGCCTATTTTTCACCGAGTCAGCCTGTGTATTAAACAAATCCAACAATTCATTCAATTTTTTAGCTTCCATCGTTTTCTCCTCCTGTACAAAAAGCTCTTCATAACTGTATTTCGACAGCATGTTAATTCCTGAATAGTAATACTGCTTACAAAACCATCTCTGTGTTCCACACCAAATTAACCAGTTGAAACTTCTAAATTACAATTAGTCACGTTTTTCATCCCCATTTCCATAGGGTATCGGTGCCTCCGCCACCATAGACAAATTCTGCGGCATCTCATATGTATAAGCGCCCGTCTCATCCAAAGCCTTTATATCCTTCTTCCTCATCTCCCGATACACAACCTCCGCCAACGCACTCATAATCGCATTATATTTAGCCGTATCTTCAAACAAACTCTGATACGACTCCTGCGCCTCCATATATCCGTCCTGTGCTGCCACACCAAACGCTTTGGGGAAAATACTTTCCACAAATATCTGCGGGTCAGAAGACTGCGCCATCTTTTTCAGTTTCTTATCAGAAAGCAGTTTATCCCGGAGTGCTGACAGAATAACCTTATCCCCCTCCGTAAAATTGCCCTTAAATTTCTCATTAATCTTCGCAATTACCTCATCCAAAGGTGCTTTTTCATCCATTCCCTTGACGCCTTTGTGCTTCGCCGGAACATATACAGTCTTTGCTTCATCCAAAGCAATTTCACCCTGAAACGTCTTTTGCAACTTATAATATTCCAGTTTCAGCTTACCCTTCAGATCAACCAACTCCACAGGGTCTTTGGGTAATAAACCAATCAGATAAGAGCAAAAGACATACTCTTTCTGTAACTCTTTATCAAACATTCTCAATATCTGCGATATGTAGCTATACCATTTAATCAGATTACGAACCTGTCTGCGGAATTGGTATCTTTCGTTCTGCGTCTTTTTGTTATAACGGCTAGAAACAGGAAGTAAAATACTGCTCATTCGCCCCATTGCCCTATCATCCTGCCTGCCTTTTTTATAATACTCGTCTGTAAATGCTTTAATATCCTCATCCGAGTAAATACCATACGCTCGCAATTCTCTCTGTGTCTGATACAGCAAATCTGCATTTACTTCTTCCTGTAAAAATGTTTCCTGATAGAATGGCTGAAATGCGTCCTTTATATCCTCCGCCTTATTTACAAAATCCAAAACAAAAGTATCTGTCTTGCCCTCGCAAGTGCGGTTCAGTCGGGATAAGGTCTGTACTGCTTTCACATTCTTTAACTTCTTATCCACAATCATCGTATGTAAAAGCGGCTCATCAAATCCTGTCTGATATTTTTCCGCTACAATCAGCACATTAAAATTGTCATGGAACTCCGCTTTCGTCTGATTCTCCGAAATATGAGAACCGTCTTTGCGTACATTCAGCCTCGACTCCGTATATTCCTCGCCCTTATCGTCAATCGCACCGGAAAAAGCCACCAGAATATCCACATCATCATATTTCTTTTCCTCAATGTATCGTTTGATTTCGTGGTAATAGCGAACAGCAGCCAGTCTTGATGATGTGATTACCATCATCTTTCCTTTGCCATCAATCTTATGCCTTGTGGTATCTCTGAACGTCTCCACAATAATCTGTGATTTCTGACTGATATTATAAGGATGCAACTCTTGATATTTACGGATGACCTTTGCCGCCCTGCTGGACGGAACGTCAGGATTATCTGTCATAGTTTTTGCAATTCGGAAACAGGTATTATAGGTCATATAATTTTGAAGGACATCCAAAATAAATTTCTCCTCAATCGCCTGTCTCATGCTATATACATGGAACGGATGAAACGATCCATCCTCCTGTTCCTGCCCAAACATTTCCAGCGTGGTCGCCTTGGGCGTTGCAGTAAAGGCAAAAAAGGATAAATTCTTATGTTTGCCTTGGACAATCATTTCTTTTACAAGTCTGTCCTCCGGATCAACTTCTTCCTCTGCCAATCCCTCTCGCTCCGCATACTCCCGCAAGGCTTCTTCCGTATCCGCCAATGCGGTCTTTAATTTAAGTGCCGAACTACCTGTCTGAGAAGAATGTGCCTCATCCACAATCACAGCAAAGCATCTTCCATTTGCCCTATCAACTTCCGTGTAAATCACTGGAAACTTTTGCAGAGTCGTAACAATAATACGCACACCGTCATTGATTGCATTTTTCAAATCCTGAGAATTTTTATCTTCTCCTATGGTTTCTATGGCACCTAACTTATGGTCAAATCCTGAAATTGTCTCCTGAAGCTGCGCATCTAATACCGTACGGTCTGTCACAACGATCACACTTGAAAATATCGGTTTGTTGTTTCTATCAAAAAGTGATGCAAGGCGGTATGCTGTCCACGCAATAGAGTTAGACTTACCCGAACCTGCGCTATGCTGAATCAGATAGTTCTTGCCTACACCATTTTCCCGTACATCCGCCACAATTTTCCGAACAACATCCAACTGATGATAACGTGGAAATATCAATGTTTTCTTTTTCTGCAAATTGATAAACTTCTGGATAATATCCAACATACTATCTTTCTGAAATACATTTTCCCAAAGGTATGCTGTAGGATATCCATTCGGATTGGGCGGATTACCCGCACCACCGTCCGAACCGGCTCCATTAGAGCCTTGATTGAAGGGTAAAAAATAAGTGTCTTTTCCTGCCAGTCTCGTTGTCATCCAGACTTCTGTATGGTCTACACAGAAATACGCCAATATTCTTTTATTAAATTGAAAACATATTTCTCGTGGATCTCTGTCATACATCCATTGAGTTTTGGCATTATCTACATTCTGCCCTGTATACTGGTTTTTTAGTTCAAAAGCAAACACCGGAATACCATTCGCTACAAGCACCATATCCACCGACTTTTTCGTATCCGCAGAATAATACCATTGTCTATAGCATTCCACTTCATTTTCCGCATACTGAATCCCTGCTGTATCGTTCAATGCAGATTCGGGTTTAAAATAGCAGACTTTAAACATAGTTCCTCTATGTTTGAATCCGTTTCGTAAAACATGCAGCACTCCGTTCATATCACAGGCATTGTTAAAAGCAACACAGAATTTGCGCACAGGGTCTATGTCATTCTGCCGTTCAAATGCCGCCCACTCCCTCGGTTGGGTACGCTTAATAAAAGAAATCAGTTTATCCGGATATAAACCTAACTTCGGACTATACGTTCCACTTCCCTTTATATATCCGCCTTCGTCTGATATAAGAAAAGCTTCAATATCTGATTCAAACTGCTTTTCTGTGGTAACTGTTATGCTCATGATTTTCCTCCGCAAATCGCTTTCACATAAAATTGCTACACGTAGCAACTTTTACTTTGCTTCTTTTGAATACTGCTATTTTTACTATCTAATTCAAACATTTTCTTTCTATATTAGAAATACCAGTTAAGGCACATATATCTTCATATTGCCAATCATCACACTCATCATAATATATCTGTTCTTTTCGCTTCTTAAATATTCGAAATGGTCTGCTGTCAGAATTGTCATATATGTGGCAGATATCGCAAGCTTTGATTACATCCTTAACCAGTGCTAATGCCCTGTCATATCTTACAATCACTTTTTCTTCCGGCACATCATGCCCACCGGATTCTACTCTCGCTTTTACACGCCATACATTAATCATTGAATCCGCTGTCAAAATATAATAGCAGCGTATGAAATATCCCTTTTCCTTCGCCCTTTTTAACAATTTCAAATTGCGTTCTGTTGATAATACTGTTTCAAAGCAAAATTCCTGCATCTTCTCCAAGTACTCTTCACGCTGCTTTTCCGCTAATTGCGCAGCTTCTAAATCAGAGCATTTCAAATACTTTTTAATTTCATCCGCATTGATATAGTCCATTGGCGGTTTTAGTAATTGCGTAAATGTACTCTTTCCGGAACCGTTCGGTCCGGCGAAAATAACAATTTCAGGCTTTTTTGGAAATTCGCTCACTATACCGCTCCTTTCTCATCCTTTTTCCAACCTCTGTCCGTGTTCCATCGTCATTCTCTCGATAAATAATCTGGCTTTCTCTGTCATATACAACTACCGGAATCCCCAACGCTCTATTCTTTTCTAATTCAATTCGCACTGCTTCATTTGCACGTTTAATGACTGTTTCATCTGAGATATAATCTTCTCGTTTCATGGTCTGCACCTCCTGCAAATATTTTTTATATATCTATTACAACCTTTTTTCCAAATATAAATATTTTTCCCGAATAGAATTATCTATAGTCGTATCCAACATATATTTAATTCTTCCTTATCCATACGACACCCCTATCCTTTCTTAAACGCTATTTATGCCAAAGTGTATTCGCTTTCTTTGCGTTAACCTTCCCAAAGATTTCCTAAACACTGTTTCGGCAATCTTTCATTTTATACCTGATACTTCTGTGGCACTTCCTTTTTCCCTGTCACATATTCATAAATTAAAGATTTTTTGTAATTCTCTATCTCGGAGAGATATTGCTCTTTCTTTGCAATAAGTTCATCTATTGCTAAACACTTTTTCTTAAGATAATTCACTATCTCCCTCTGCTCTTCCACTGGCGGAACCGGTATTATAATACTTTTTAAATCTTCCTTCGACACCTTTAGTCTGCAAGTATTCACTCGATCATCTCCCCGAACAATCGCATATATCCCCTTTCCCAAACTATATAGCACTCTAAACATGGTTTTACTTCTAAATATATACTCACAATATTTTGCTGTCACATGATCTTCTAATTCATCATAAAAGGTATAGTATACCGGACTTACACAGCCAAAGTAATCAGATACCCCTGTCGCGCCTACAATCATATTCATACTATTCATTACCAAATCGCCCTCATAGGCTAATTTATACTGTTCAAAATCATCTTTAAATCTATCCAAATTTGTAGTCTTCTCTGCATAAAGAGTCACTCCCAAATCAATGGACAAAGATAAACGCTCTACCGATTTTATAGGGCTATTTTTTTCTTGGCGTTCCTTAAGTACATGACGAAACGGAACAAGCTCCCATTCAATAGGTATCTCTCCAATCCACTCAACTCCACTATCTTTCATTTCTCTGTTACCCCTTATTCCCTTGGTAACAGCCTGTGTGATAACCGCTTGCTTTAGTTTTTTATATTCCTCTATACTTGCACGGGTTTTAGTCAATATATTATCAATCTCTTTACATTTATTATCAAGAAATTGAGAAATAATACTTTGTTCAATTATTGACGGTATAGGTACATGCATATTCTTGATAAAATCAGCATTGGCTCTTGGCATTTTTGTTCCATAAGTAGAACGATTAACCGTATCAACGAAAGTTGGCGAAACTAAAAGATACCAGAAAAACCGAATATCACTCATTTTATCAAGACTTATTACACAAAACTCACTTGAACAGCATCCCATATTGGTACATTGATATACCTTTGCTAAATATGGTCTTAATTTTCCCCATAAAATATCATTATTATGGAAAACAAGTGATTGACTCTTATCATATATTGAATCTGTTTCTATGTAAATTCCACTCCAACTTTCAACATTTTCTAGTCCAATATAGACCAAATCTTCATAAACCTCATTATATTTCTCTTGTTGAAACAACGATAAATATTTAAGTTTTTTTATTTCCCACTCTTTCGGTATCTCCCTAATCCACTCAACTCCACTATCTTTCATCTCTCTAGCCATATCTATTTCCCCTCATCAAACAACTTTTCCAAAGAAGCAGAAATATCAGCCTCCAGCACCTGAATCCGGACCACGATATCCTCCACTTTTTCCGGTGCCTGATACTCATAGAAATATCTTGTCATAGGTATTTCATATCCCACCTTCGTCTTTTTCTTATCTATCCATGCATCCTCCGCATAAGGCAGAACTTCTCTCTCAAAATACCTGTCAATATCCTGCACCAATGGTATATTCTCCGTATCGCGCAGACTTGCATCCGCAACAGGCTTCCCTTTTTTCAAAATGACTTCCCCATTTTCATCCCGCAACGGTCTTTCCACCACAATTTTGTTATATCCAAACTCTACGGTCTCAAATATTTTACTCTCACAATAGATACCTCTCTTATCTCCATACACAGCGCAGTTTTCAAAAGAACCATAAGCCTTTACAATCAATTCCCGACACTGATCCGTAATATCGTTTCTTTTCGTTCCAATGCTCTTTCTCCTTGCCTCATAGCAATGAGAGGCATCTATAAGCTGCACTTTTCCTTCCCGATATGCCGGTTTATTCTTGGAGCAAATCCAAATGTATGTACTGATGCCCGTATTCATGAACATATCCGTAGAAAGCTGCACGATACAATCCAGCCAGTCATTTTCCAAAATATATCTTCTGATTTCCGACGGACCGCTACCAGCATCCCCTGAAAATAGCGGAGATCCATTTTGTATAATTGCCATTTTCCCATTGGGCGCAAGTTTGGAAAGCCCATTTAACACAAACAACTGCTGTCCGTCACTGATTTTAGGAAGTCCCGGCGCAAATCTGCCCTGTTCTCCTCTTGCAGCTTCTTCTTCCACCTTTTTCTGTTCCCGTTTCCAGTCAATCCCAAAAGGTGGATTGGAAATGCAGTAATCAAATGTAAAACCTTCAAACTGGTCGTCTGACAAAGTATCGCCGAACCGCATATTGTCCGGATCTCCGCCACGAATCATCATATCCGCTTTTGCTATCGCATAAGTAGACGGATTAAACTCCTGCCCAAAACAAGTAACTTCTATATCGCTGTTCAAATCATGGATTCTCTCTTCCATACAGGAAAGCATCTGGGATGTTCCCATTGTCATATCATAAACAGTCATTCCGCCGGCGTCTAAATTGGCATCCGCAAGCAGCAAATCCGTCATAAGGTAAATAATATCTCTGCTGGTAAAATGCGCTCCTGCTTCCTCCCCAAATGACTCTGAAAAACGGCGCACTAAATCTTCAAAAATATAACCGCAATCCACGGCACTGATTTTATCAGCGCCCAGATATCCTTTCTCAGAATTAAACTCTTTGATAATCAAATACAGTGCATTGCTCTCCACCATTCTTTTGATGATATTATCAAAATCAAACTTTGAAAGAACATCCTGCGCATTTGCAGAAAATCCTGCCAAATAGTCTTTAAAATTCGTTTCTATATTATCCGGATCAGCCAAAAGCGTCTCAAATGTAAACTTGCTTGTATTATAAAACTGATAGCCTGATGCCCTTGTCAGAAAACCATCAATAACCGCCAAATGCTTAACTTTTTCATACTGTGCAAGCACGTTATCATGAGTAGGAAGTAAGCAATCATGAAATCTTTTTACTACTGTCATCGGTAAGATAACAAGTCCATATTCATGCGGCTTGAACGGTCCTCGAAGCATATCTGCCACATTCCAAATGACAGTCGCTTTTTCTGCTATATTGATTCCAACATCACTGATTTTATTGTTACTCATCCCCATCAGCTTCCTCCTGCGTTCTTTTATAATTTACCAAATCTGCAAAATCGCAATCCAGCTTTTCACATATACGCTCTAAAACAGATAAATTCACAGACTCTCCATTTGTCATTTTCGCCATAGTGCTTGAACTTAACCCCGTGCTTTTACATAAGTCACCCTTTTTCATACCCTTATCGATCAATAACTTCCATAGTCCGTTATAACTGATTGCCATAATATAGTTCCTCTTACTTTCTACAAATCAAAGTTTCATAATATATTTAAAATCATAGCATTATTTTTCCAAATAATCAATTTGAATATTCAAATACTGTAATTTAAAATTCAAATATTTTTCTACTTCAACGCCTCAATCAAAAGATTTAATGCTACCGCTATTTCTTCATTTAATTTCTTTTCGCCTTCGCGCTTAGCATGTATGTCAGCTATCTCATGCATAACATCTATAATGATATGTGCATCTTCTTTAGTCGGCTTATCTGCACTTCCATTATTTAAGACCAATTGCACGGATTTTAAGAAAATTATAGTAATTGAATATCGATCCTCGTCAACATCAAAGTTATCTTTTATAAATTTAATTAAATATTCTGCTGATTTCAGCATTTGTGAAACTGTCAAATTGTCTTTTCCATTTGTAGCAAGAACTGTACTACCCTGCAATTTCCCATGTGGAACTGCAAATAACTCCTTAATTCCTATTTTTCCATAAGATCTTGCGCACTTTTCTGCATCAGACTCCCTCCTGTTTTGCCATCTGCTCTATCAACAAATCGAACCTTTCCTCTGCCTGCTCCTGTATCATCAACAAATGCTCTTTCAGTTTGCCTGATAACAATAAACTTGAATAAATACCTCTCCTATGGTTCTCCAAATAAGATTTCCTCATCAGTCCAAATTTCCCCAACTCTCCCTCTGGCTCCGGATCTGGAACTAAGTTCGGTATCAAATAATCTCCACATTTTTTATAAGTCAAATTCATAATCTTTTCCTCTCTTCACTATAGACTCATATCTTGTTTTTCGTGTTGCTTTGTCGTTTCCTGTTTATCTCTCTCACTCCTTAAATACTGCCTTATATTCTTCAACTGCTTATCTGCTTCCATCACCTCCTTTTCTGCTGTCTGATATGTTTTCTTCAACTTTGCTTTTTACAATATCAACATCCGATGCAGTGAACGCCAAAGCTTCTGCTTTTGTCAAGTAAAAACCAAAAAAATATTCTTTTTCTGCAAAGGAAAAGCACCACCAAAAGCCTGTCTTTTCGTGATGCTTTCCAACTGCCTGTTCCCATCTCATCCGATGCATAGTGGTAGTAAGTCCGGGCATGCTCCGCATCCGAGGCAAGCAGTTCATGGGTACGGATATACCGCACCGTCCCTGCTTCACTCTCCTCCGTCACAACCTCCTTATCCCGGAAGATGAACTGCACCAGCCTTCCGTTCTCCTCCATCTCATACCGTAATCCTTCCGCATCGTAACGGTTGATCTGGATATTTCCATCAAACGTCTCCACCCTTGTCTGGCGGTTGAAAGCATCATAAGTATAAGATGCCCTGTCATCCCTCAGCAGGTTCCCGGCTGCATCATATTCATACCCGCTGCTCATTCCGCCCTTTTCAAAGGAGACAAGCCGGTTCCTCCGGTCGTAGGAATACCGCTCTTCCACCCCGTCCAGTATCCGCCCTGTCCGGTTCCCGGCACGGTCGTAGAACAGTTCCTCCTTCCGCCCCGGATATTCCACCGCGGACAGCCGGTTCAGGCTGTCGTAATGATATGCCGTAAGCCCCCGCACTGCTCCCTGCATCTGCTCCTTCTGCGTCCGGTTCCCGTTCCCATCGTAGAGATAACGGTTCTCCGCCAGCACCTCCGTCCCCAGGACAGTCTTTAAGAAAGTCAGGTTCTTGTCCTTATCATAGGCATACTCCGCCGTCCTTTTCGGTCCGGCGAACCTCCCTGTTCATCAGGTCATACTCGATCCGCGTCCTGCGCCCCAGGCTGTCCGTGATGCAGGTGAGATTCCCCGCCCGATCGTACGCGAAGCTGGTCGTATTGTGGATTTGCTCTTGTTTTGTATACGTACTCACTATCTACCGTTTACTCAGCTTCCACAACCTTCTGAAAGCATAAGCATGTATAAAGTTATTTTGAGAGCCTCTTTGTCATTATAAAAGAAAAATCCTCCGTCTCCGGGGGATTCTCTGTAACGCCTTTGCAGGCAGTTTATTATACTGTCTGCTTTCCAAACATTTTGATATATTCCTGCGCCATCTGCAGCGACACATTCAGTTTCTTTTGTAACCTCTCCAATATATCATTTTCAGAAAGACCAAATTCAAAGCCTGTTTCAATAATTTCTATCGCTCTGCCTTTTGCTTCACCTTTTGCTTCACCTTTTGCTTCATTTTCTCTTGCGATTTCATCAAACAAAGTACACATATCAAATTCTCCTTTCTCAGATAATGCATTATAATCAATCTTACAATTTGTGGCTCCTGCCACTGTCATAATCACGGATTTATCCACCTTATGCACCCTTGCATAGTCTATGACTTTTTTCCTCGTTTCATTCCCTGTAACGCTTCTGTCAAGGATCATTTTCATCATATCAAAAAAAGCTACATTATTTGCATTATGGAATGTCCAATTATTCTCCCTCGCCTCCACAAGCAGCATCTTATAGTCATTTACAAACGCTTTCATCTCTTCGGGCACATCCGGTATTCCATGGAGCGATACTGCCCCGTCCCATGGCTTCTCGCCATAATCAATAATTTAAAATATATCATATCATTTACTCCCTCCCCGCCGAGACTACTCCTGCTTCCGCCGCTATGCCGACTCCGGTAAATGCCAGCGCTACCAGCCCTCCAACGACCATCAGCGCACCCGTAACATTTACCCCCAGCTGAATCCAGTCGTAATCCCTCTGATCCGGCGCATCCCGGATATGATAGGACAGACAGCTTAAATCCTCATACTCCCACGACAGGTAATAGATAGTTTACTTCAACATAATTAAAATGCATCCAAATTTTCCACATTATGATCATTAAGAAATCTTTTTGTTTCTTCAAAAACTAAATTCTCATCTTCATTTTTACTAAAAATATATCCCTTTTTTCCATTTATTGATTTTTTCACAATTGAAATTCCAAAATATTCCATTTCTTCCTCGAATTGCATAATACTAACTAATCCAAACAAATTTTTCTCACCCTTTGTTATAATTAAAGATTTATTCTCTGCATCATATTCTTCAATTTTAATCGTAATCATTCTTTCTTCCCTGTCATTGGATATAAATAATAAAATTCATCATAAAGTCCACAGCAAGCATCCATCCCCGCATTAGCACCTATTGCTTTTTCCAATACAACATCCCAAGAACCATATTTTTCAAAAGCCTGTTCCGGTATCATACCAAGCTTATTACCAAAATTCTTTAGATTACTATTTACTGCCTTTTCATATCCACTTACATTACCATTATCAATATAGCTTTGTAAACGATTCGCGTCTCTTTTTTTTATTTGCTTCCCTCACAATTTCCTCTATAGAATATCCTTTTGCGTTCATGTCATTAATTATATTATAAATATCATCATTATCTCTATGATATTGTAACCGAGCTTCTTTTGCCTTTAATACAACATTTGTATCTGTCCAATCATATTCTGCAAAATCTCCGATCCTTATAGAATCAGGTCTTGGCGAATATCCATACACAGCATTAGAATCTTCAATAGCATCTCTTAATACCTTAGGATTGTCTGATGGATTATGCTCATACTGGAATCCTACTGGTTTATCATTTTTCTTATCAATATTTATTTCAGCATTTCCACTCCTCCACACCACCCCCGCCATCACCGCCGAAAACATCCCCTCACTTATCGCTACACCCCAGTTGATCTCCCCATCTTCATTCAAGATCCCCTGTGTCGCCGCGCTCCCGAGGAGCCCTTCCCCCAATCCCAGCGCCAGCGTCTTTTTCAGCCCGGCACCCTGCATCGCAAGCCCTGTCTCCCCCGACAGAAAGCCGACCACGCTTCTGGCAAGCGCCTTCCTGATATACTTGTCCATATCCGAGACCACATATTTAAACATAAGTTGATTGTTGCTCAAAAATAAGTATCATTGCATATTACTTATATGTCATTTTGACGCTGAATCTACACGTATTACAATAAACACAAAATATTTTACTTAAATCAGCCTTTGCTTGATATAACAATTCTTCTCCACATTTAGGGCATTTTATCTTTTTATGCTCTCTAATATTATTAAGTATAGAGTCTATATTGAAATTTTTATTCAAATCCTCTTTCATACTCACCTCCAAGGTAACTCGCCATATAGAAAATTGACTTTTTTTATAATGCTTTTTATTTCTGAGGGTGTAATACCATTGTTATCATGCAAAACTTCTCTTATAAAACAAGTCACCTCTTCTTTTCTTGAATTTTTAATATTGTTCAAAGAGGCGTGAGTCGTCTCATGTATTAACGTCTTAGTCACATTCACTTTTGTATTAATTGGATGTTCAGGTATATAAATTTCAATATGTCTATCAATAATCCTTCCTCATTAGGATGCGAATAATAATAAAAGTCTACCACAATATCATCATTATTCATTAAATACTCTAATGTCTCTCTTCCAACTTCTGACTTTTTAAGTTCTTTATAAATATTTTCTATCTTTATAACATCCCCTCACTTATCGCTACAACCCAGTCGATCTCCCCATCCTCATTCAAGATCCCCTGTGTCGCCGCGCTCCCGAGGAACCCTTCCCCAAATCCCAGCGCCAGCGTCTTTTTCAGCCCGGCACCCTGCATCGCAAGCCCTGTCGCCCCTGACAGAAAGCCGACCACGCTTCCGGCAAGCGCCTTCCTGATATACTTGTCCATATCCGAGACTTCGCCGTTTAAGGCATCCGACACCGCCTGCTCCCCCACATACATGGCACCTGTCAAAAATACTGTCTTACCTACTGACGCCGCCGCTCCTCCGGCTCCGGCGCTCCCCGCTGCTGCCATTACAGGCATCGCCAACCATTCCGCAATACCCTCACCTGAAACAGACCAGAGCCTCTCACTTAAA
>OFEY01000264.1_pt1 | contig 52687 bp, 41 predicted proteins | sample 1521251 | NCBI WGS metagenome assembly OFEY01 (sample SAMEA3504100, study PRJEB24116) | mouse gut metagenome | biome: mouse gut; feature: mouse-associated habitat; material: faeces | place: Denmark | collected 2011
CTTCAGAAAGTTTCCTCCTCCCCTCCCCAATCTAAACTTCTCTCCCACCCCTTCCTAGCACACGCAGCGCAGCATCTTGGCGCCTTCGCGGAAAAGGATTTGCATCTTGTCCGGGGGGAAAAGCTCCTGAACCACGCCGCTGCCGAACTTCGGATGATCGACGACATCGCCCACGGCGAACGTCTCATTCATGGCGTAGGGCCGCGAAGCCGCCGCCGTCTGATTCATGGTGCGTTGCCAGTTCTGTTCCATATCGTCGGCCAGCTTTTGAGCCTTGGCCGCGGAACGGGAAAGGGCGGCGGGCGAAGCGGCGGCGGTGGAAGGCGTCGTGGTCGGCTTGAAGGCATTGACGGCTTCCTTGCGGGTTTCCCCGGCCTTTACCCGGCAGACCGCGGTTTTAACCTTGGCGGCCTTGGGAGTCGCGGGAGGGTAGTACTTGTGCACGCTTCCGCAGGCGCGGCATTCCACCTTGACGATTTCCCCGCCCACCAGAGCGACGATGACATGCCCTGTGACGTCGTTGCAACGGGTGCAACGGGCTTCAATACGATCTCCGGGTCCCAAGCCAGCCATATGAACTCCTTCCAAAACACGCTGTCTCGCTAAAAATGCAAACGTCCTGCCAACACAAAGCCACGGGAGCCCAGGGCTGGACAAAACCCTCCTCCCTTTCGTTGTCCAGACCGGGGAGAATACACGCATGATAAAGGAGTGACAAGCCCTCTTCCGGCGCAAAAAGACCACCAAGAGGTGGAGAGGACAGGACGCCGGCGGCGATTCTCGGGGGGGCCTGCGATGGGTTGAGAGGGACGGCAGGTTGCGGGGCATTCCGGCTCTCAGGAAGGGGCGGCAGGACGGCGAGAATACCCCGACAATCAAGGCTGGCGCAAGCAGGAGGCATTTGTTACTTTTATCGACAAGAAAAACCTTCAACAAGGAGCAGCATCATGGAAGCCCTTGAAGCCATCCATACCCGGCGCAGCATCCGCCAGTACAAAGATACCCCCCTCAGCGAGGAAACCATCCGCGAATTATTGGACGCCGCCATGTCCGCTCCTACAGCGGGAGGCATCCAGCCTTGGCGCTTCGTGGTGATCACGGAGCGGGCCGTGCTCGACGCCATCCCCGACATCCATCCCTATGCGGCCATGATCCGGCAGGCTCCCCTCGCCATTCTGGTGTGCGGTGACGAGTCCTCGGAAAACTACGGCGCCTTCTGGGTGCAGGACTGCTCGGCGGCCATGCAAAACATCCTGCTTGCCGCGCGAGCACTGGGACTGGCCTCCCTGTGGTGCGGCGTCCACGGTCGCCCCGAACGCGAAAAGGCTTTCACCGAGCTTTTCGGGCTGCCCGAAAAGGTACGTCCCCTCGGCCTCGCCATTGTCGGGCATTCCGATACGCCCTTTACGCGCAAGGAATGCTATGACGAAAGCAAGGTGCATCATAACAGATGGTAAACCGCCGGCCCTCTGCCGGAAGGAAAAAAGGAGACGCCCATGCTTGTTACGGCATTCAACGGGAGCCCCCGAAAGAACGGCAATACATCGCGCATGCTCTCGGAACTCTTCAAACCTCTTCAGGAGGCGGGCATCGAAGCCCGGGAAATCCGTATCGGCGGCCATAAGGTACGCGGCTGTATCGCCTGCGGCCAGTGCAGGGCGAAAAATCTGGGACGCTGTATTTTTGATGACGATCCCGTCAACGAATGGATAGACGCCATGCATGTCTCGGACGGCATCATATTGGCTTCACCTACCTATTTTGCGACGATCACTACCGAGATGAAGGCGCTCATCGACCGCGGCGGCTTCTCCGCCGGAAACCGCCTCTACCGCAAGGTCGGCGCGCCCGTGACGGTGGCCCGCCGGGGCGGGGCCATCCAGACCTACAACACCCTCATGGCCTTTTTCGGCATCAACCAGATGGTCGTCCCCATGTCGAGCTACTGGAACATGGGCTATGGCAGGGAAGCTGGTGAAGTGGAGAACGATGCCGAGGCGCTGCAAACCATGCGCAATCTGGGCTCGAACATGGCCTGGCTCCTGCAAAAGCTTCATCATTCCAACATATAGGCGCACAGGGGGGGGAAAGGCGGAGGGTTTCGCCTTTCCCCCTTGCCCTTCTTCCACCTTTCCTCCACTCTCCTTGTGCCAACCTTCCCCAACTCCCTGATATATTGTTTGATTACGCAATCTAGGCTTTGCGAAGGCGGCCCCGCTCGGCCGCCTTCGGGTTAATCTTCAACCAATAGGGCGCTATTACAGCAAATATGGTTGACAATACCTCACGTCCTGCTATTTTCGGAGTAAAGGCGTCTGGCTGTCGGAGCCGTCAATCCGGCAGCCTCTCTATGGCTAGGGAAGCGTGATTTTTTTCACCCGCATAACAACAGTCAGCCGGTCGGCCCGGCGCCTCAGGAGGAGACTGTATGGCCAAGGAAGACAGCAACGTTGTCATTGACCGTGCGCAATCGCACTGGTCGGACTTATGGAAGAAGGAAGACTATTGGGCCATTTGGCTGGGCTTTGCCATTCTCATCGCCGCCATCGCGATTTTCATCAACGGCGCGCCCGCCAGCTATAAGGAAACCATCGACAAGTCGAACGCGATCATGAAGGTGGAGTCTGAAAAGGCCCCCTTTAAAACTATTGCCTACATCCAGGCGCAGGATGCCAAGAAAAGCATCCAGGGCACCAACATGCCCATCGCCAAGACCATCAAGAACTTCATCGCCACGCCCGGCAAGTGGACGAACAATCCCCTGCCCGCCCTCTTCGTGAGCCAGGAAGAGGCTGACGCGAAGAACGCGGCGAACAAGGAAAAGGCCGAGGCCGCCAAGGCCAAGGCCGAGGCCGCTTTCGCCGCCGCGCAGGCCGCCGAAACGCTGGCCGCCGACGCCGGCTATAAGGACGCCACCCTGAACGCCGCCGCCGAAACCGCCATCACGGACTGGACCAAGGCCAAGGCAGCCGCGTCCAAGGCTTCCGCGAAAGCCAAGCCCATGAACCTGTTCACCACCCTGCCCCTGCTGATGGTGGCCTTTGCCGTCTTCTTCGGCATCGGCATCTTCGTCATGGGCCAGAACCTGCCCAAGTTCCTCATCGGCTTCGTGGGGCTCTTCGTCTGCGTGGTCATCGCCATGCTCCTCGGCAAGCAGTCCACCATGGCCTACTGGGGCATCGGCGTTGAACCGTGGGGCATCATCTTCGGCCTGCTCATCGCCAACACCATCGGCACGCCGCAGTGGATGAAGCCCGCGCTTCAGGTGGAATACTTCATCAAGACGGGTCTCGTACTCCTCGGCGCCGAAATCCTCTTCGACAAGATCGTCGCCATCGGCACCCCCGGCATCTTCGTGGCCTGGGTCGTGACCCCCATCGTGCTCATCACGACCTTCATCTTCGGCCAGAAGGTGCTGAAGATGCCTTCCGCCACCCTGAACATCACCATCTCCTCCGACATGTCCGTGTGCGGCACCTCCGCGGCCATCGCCGCCGCCGCTGCCTGCCGCGCCAAGAAGGAAGAGCTGACGCTGGCCCTCGGCCTGTCCATGACCTTCACCGCCATCATGATGGTGGCCCTGCCCGCCTTCATCAACGCCGTGGGTATGCCTGAAGTCCTCGGCGGCGCGTGGATCGGCGGTACCGTCGACTCCACCGGCGCCGTGGCCGCCGCGGGTGCCCTGCTCGGCCCCAAGGCCATGTACGTGGCCGCGACCATCAAGATGATCCAGAACGTGCTCATCGGCGTGACCGCCTTCGGCATCGCCGTCTACTGGTGCACCAGCGTTGACAAGACCGCCGGACGCGAAGCCAGCCTGATGGAAATCTGGCACCGCTTCCCCAAGTTCGTCATCGGCTTCCTCACCGCCTCGATCATCTTCTCCATGTATAGCGCCAGCCTCGGCCCGGACCTCGGCACCGCTCTCATCAACAAGGGCGTTCTCGACGGCATCGAAAAGGGCGTGCGTACGTGGTTCTTCGTGCTTGCCTTCACCGCCATTGGCCTGAGCACCAACTTCCGCGAACTCGCCCCCTACTTCAAGGGCGGCAAGCCTCTCATCCTGTACGTCTGCGGCCAGTCCTTCAACCTGGCGCTGACCCTCGGCATGGCCTACGTCATGTTCTATCTCGTCTTCCCCGAAATCACGGCGAAGATTTAACGCCAACCACGGTGCGCCCGGCTCCCGGGCGCGCCTTTCCTCAAGGGGCGGAGATCGTAGGGTCCCGCCCCTTGATATGCCTGTACTCTTCCGCCATCCCCGTTCCTTTCCGCAACGTAGCTTCAACAGGAAATCGCCATGTCCCGACGTCCGCTCCCCGGCTATGTCAAACTTGCCCTGAGCCTGTTCACGCTCTGGCTGCTGCTCTGGGTGGTGACGCCTTTTCTGGTGTCCTACAGCAAAGTGCATCAGGATTTCGCCGCCGCACAGGAAAAGTACGATGTGCCCATCGGCGCGCTCTATTATAACGACATCCCCTTCATCAACGAGGCGGCCATGGAATTGCGTGACACATGGCGCTTCCTCCCGCGTGGGCCAAAAGTGGAAAAGCCCTAGGTTCCGGCTGGAAAAACCGTTGAGCACGCCTTCGTGCGCCCCACTCTTTCCTATGGGTCGGGAGCCAACGCAAAGGCCGAGGGGCGGTCCACGCCCAAAGAGGGGAGGCGGGCTCTCAGGAATCTTGTATAAAGCGGACGGCAAGAAGGCCGCGCACCTTCAAGGTACGCGGCCTTCTTGTTTCATTCTTCCCTTGAGGGGAAAAAGGGAAGGGCGTCTTACGCGAAGACGCCCCTTTCGCTTATTCTTCTTCGCCGTCAAAGGCGAGGTTCGCGCCCATGACCGGGCCGTAGTACATGGCGGCGTCGTCGAGGTCTTCCTCGATGCGCAGGAGCTGGTTGTACTTGGCCAGACGGTCGCTGCGGGAAAGCGAGCCCGTCTTGATCTGCCCGGCATTGACGCCCACGGCGAGGTCCGCGATGAAGCTGTCTTCGGTTTCGCCGGAACGGTGCGAGACGACCGTGGTGTAGGCGGATTCCTTGGCAAGCTGGATGGCGTCGAGGGTTTCCGTGAGCGTGCCGATCTGGTTGACCTTGATCAGGATCGAGTTGGCGATGCCCTCTTCGATGCCCTCGGCCAGGATGTCGGGATTGGTCACAAAGAGGTCGTCACCCACGAGCTGGATGTTGTCGCCGAGCGTATCGGTAAGCTCGCGCCAGCCGTCCCAGTCGTCCTCGGCCAGGCCGTCCTCAATGGAGATAAGCGGATATTTGGCCGTGAACTCGGCCAGCCACTGGATCATTTCGGGGGTGCTCAGGGCGCCCTTTTCACCGATGACGTACTTGCCGTTCTTGTGGAACTCGGAAGCGGCGGCGTCGATGGCGAGCACGACCTCGGAACCGGGATTGTAGCCCGATTCTTCAATGGCCTTGAGGATGTACTGGAAGGCCTCGTCGTGGCTCTTGAGGTTGGGGGCGAAGCCGCCCTCGTCGCCCACGCTGGTGATATGGCCGTCGGCGGCAAGGATGGTCTTCAGGGTATGGAAGATTTCCGAGCCCATGCGCAGGCCGTCGGCAAAAGAGTGCGCGCCGACGGGCATGATCATGAATTCCTGAATATCCAGGTTGTTGGGGGCGTGCGCGCCGCCGTTGATGATGTTCATCATGGGCACGGGCAGCACCTTGGCGTTGACGCCGCCGATGTACTGATAGAGCGGCAGAGCCAGCGACTCGGCTGCGGCGCGGGCCGTGGCGAGCGAGACGCCGAGCATGGCGTTGGCCCCGAGGCGGGACTTGTTGTCGGTCCCGTCGAGATCAAGCATCGTATTGTCGACCTGCACCTGACGCAGCGCGTCAAGGCCCACGACGGCCTCAGCGATCTCGGTGTTGACGTTTTCAACGGCCTTGCTCACGCCCTTGCCTTTATAACGGGCCTTGTCCCCGTCGCGCAGCTCAAGCGCCTCGCGGGTTCCGGTGGAAGCCCCGGAAGGAACGGCGGCGCGGCCTACGTGACCGGAATCAAGGGAAACTTCAACTTCAATCGTGGGGTTGCCGCGCGAATCCAGAATTTCGCGGGCCCAAACCGAAGCAATCGTGCTCATGGTCCTGTTCTCCGTTTTGCCCCTGAACAGTGTGTGACCTTGGGGACAGGGGCAAGCCTCCCGGTCACGGAACATCTTTTTTCACATACCATCAAACGCGGGCCCCTGCAATGAGCGCCCACTGGACCATCCCCCGCAAAGGCCCGGCCTTGAACGCGCCGGAACACCCTGCATGGAGACCATGCGGAGTCCATCTCCCGGACGCCGTGCGCCTACTTGTCGGCGGCGACGGCGTAACCGCTCCCTTCCCTCACATCCGCACGCATCCTCGTCTGACGGTATCGTGTCCTCCATGCCTTCACTACAAGCCCTCTCTGGGGTTCTTGCAACCTACATCGTCGGAAATATCTTCCTCACAAGCACGTGACCGCCCGCCTGCACGATACCGCCCTTTGACTTGGCCGACCGAGAACACACGCGGAGGCTCTTTCATGATCTTTATCGCGGATTCCCGGCGCGCCCTCTTAAACGCACGCAGGGCCGAAGGAATAGTACGGCGTACAGCATCCTGATTTCCACGCGCACGGGACCGGTTCCGTTCGCCTTCGGGACAAGGCCCATCTCAATATTTCACCCCACGCACGTGGGGCGGGCAAAACGGAACCCGGCCCGGAGGGGACAAAGCCGATTTCACCCCACGCACGCGGGGCGGGCTCGCCACCGCACGACGAAACTCTGTAGTTCATCGCTTCAACGCGCGCGACGGATATTTCGCAGATCGTGAACCGAGCCCCAGTCCTCTTCAAAGTACGCACGTGGAACCGGCATATGACAAAAAAGCTCCATTTTTTCGGAGCCCCGCTTCAACGCGCGCGTGGGACCGACTCGTAAATCCTGCCTCAGCCAGCTTTTTCAGGACCCGCTTCAACGCGCACGTGAGATCGACATGTCCCCTTCCTCCCCATAGTGCGGAAAGATGCCTTCTTCAACACGTGCGCGTGGAAGCAGCTCATGGACGTCCGGGGCACCTGCCCGGAGTGGTACTTCAACACGCGCGCGTGAGACCGGCTCTGAAGCCCAAAAAATTTCGGACGAAAAAAGGCCGCTCGGAAGCCTGAGCGGGCAGGCGAAAGGTGTCCTTCCTCATCCACACAAGGCGGAACGTTTCGGCGGGCACCTGCAACCGACAAAGGCGAAAAACATAGAGGACGGCAAGGAGGCGGAGTCCCGCAAAAGCAGCGTTCACAGACTGTCCCCGGCCCCGGACATCCGCGCCGCACTCGTCGTTTCGGGCTCGGGAGGGAGCGCCTTCCTCAGCTTCCACCGCCTTGAATCGTCTTTCCATATGGTTTATAATAGGATTTTTAACAAAAACCCCAAAAGCCGCTGTTCCACAGACGCGGGAGAGCGAGTCCGGCGTTTGGGAAATCCCCAAGCTGGGCGTGTTCCCCGGCCTTCCGGCAGCCGTTTTCCCCGGCTCCACACGCAGGAGAACAGCTCGTTCCGGCCCATGGCGGCGTGACTCTGCGCCAAGACATTATTCTTCCGTAAGGAATATCCCATGCAAGGATTCCCCATCGCGCGGGAAGCAGCCCCCAACAACAAGGTGGACCGCGCACCCTTCTCTGCACTCCCCATCACGCGGGCGGCAAACCCCCTCGGGACGGCTTCCAGAGAAGCTGCCCCGACATTGTTCTTCGCGCGGCAGGCAATGGCCTTCTTCCTCCGCATCTTTGTGGCAACCGTGGTGCTGCTGGCCTGCGCGCTGTGCGGCCCCGTCCCCGCGCAGGCCGCGCCGCGTCCGGCCATCGCCTTCGTCCACCGGCTCCTGCCACCTGAAGGCGAGCGGCGCACGGGCCTGATGGACTGGGTACGCAGCCATGATCTTGCCCGGGATATACTGGAATCGCAGCGCATCGCCACGGTGGTGGCCGCCGTACCCGCCGAAAACCCTCTGGAACTGGGCAACATCGCGGCCATGCACCCGGAAGTGCTCATCACCACCAGCCCGCGCCTTTACGAGGCCACGCGGGCGCTTTCCCGGCAATATCCCGATACCGTCTTTTTCGCCTGCACGGACGAGGCCGTGGACGGCAACATCAGCGGCTACGAAGCCCGAACCTATGAGGCGTACTATCTGGCGGGGCTCCTTGCGGGGGCGCTTTCGGAGGGCGTCGTCGGGTATCTCGGCAACAGCCCCTACCTCTCGGACGTCGCACGGCACCGCAACGCCAACGCCTTCACTCTCGGGGCACAAGCCGCCCGGCCCCGCATCCGCGTCCTCTTCGCGGCGGACGGCGACGCGACGCGTCAGGCACAAGCCATGATCGCGGCGGGCGCGGACATCATTACTATCGAACGCGCGACCCCCTCCCTGCTCCAGCTCATGCGTGATCACGCTGTCCGTTACATCGGCTCCACCGAGCGGGAGAACGACCCGCTCTTTCTGGCCGCGCCCGCATGGAACTGGGGAAAAGCCTTTGGCGATCTGCTGGCGCAGGTGCGTTTCGGCATCTGGAGGCCCCGCAACGTTTCCTATGGCATCCGGGAAGGCGTAGTCAGCCTTTCGCCGCTGGGCCCGTCCGTGCCCACGGAGGTCCGGCAACGCCTCCACGAGGCGGAAGAAGCCCTGCGGCGCGGCGCGTCCCCCTTCCGGGGGCCCGTCTTCGACGATAGAGGGCAACTACGCGTCTCGGCAGGCAAAAACCCCGACGAAACGACGCTGCGAGGCATGGACTGGAACGTGCGAGGTATGGAAAGGCTTCCCTCCGGCTTCTAGGGCAAATGAACGTTGATTTTTTACAAAAGTCAACGTTGGCCTTCTGCCAAGAAACGTCGTTTTTGGCAGAATCCACGCCATGTTGTAGCGGGCCACACCTGTATGTGGCCAGAGCCCTTCCAAAATGAAACGGCTCTAGGCTCGCCTTCGCCGCTTTCGCCTTTCTTCCACCCGTGGGAACAATGTAAGCCTGAGAGAAGAAATCCCCTCCTGGCCGTTCTCCGGGCGCAGGAAAAACGTGATGCCTACAAGGGCTTCCGTGTAGGCCCGATGGCCTTTCTCCGCGCGTGGGGAAACAGCCGCGGGAACAAGAGCGAAGCGGGCCTTCCCGAGGGCATCCACCCCCGGCAGCCTTTCCCGACGGCTTCCCCACCGGGTCCAAAAGAACGCTTCTCCTTTGTCGGGAATCTCCCGCGCAGCCACGCCGGGAAGAATCCCCTCTCCCCCGCAGGGTGACTCCACCAAAAAGCCAATGGCTCAACAGGACAGGAGGAAAGGGAACCGCTTGCCGCTTCTCCACCGCCGCCCGGGAAGGGGGACGCTCTCCCTTGCCCTCGGCGGGCCCGAAATGTCTCCTCCCCAAGCTGGAAGCGCCGGGCCTTACACGGTTCTTCGGCACAAAGACGGTTCTTCGGCACAAAGACGGTTCTTCAGCACAAAGGCCGAGCGTCTTCCTCTCTGAAAAGGAAACGCCGCCACGGGCGACACACACCCGCGTCCAGCCGGGCCACGCAGCCACAACGTCCCCAAGTCAGCGCCGTTTCGGGCCGCCCCGTGCTTCCGGGATGCGCCGGATGCTCGGCGCACCCTTTCAAATGATTTCCCACGGACACCAGCCGACCTTACCGTCCCATCCAAAGTAAGGCCGCCGCGCGGCTACCAGCTTTTCCCCCGCGAGTACCTGAATGGCCACGGGCGGATTCGCCGTTTTGGAGGCCTTTCTCTTGGCCCCTTCCAGCGTGCCGGCGTATTCCACACTTCGGCCGTCTCCTAAACGGATAGTAAAACGTTGTTCTAACTTCATATATAGACTTCCTGTTATAAGAATAACGTTGGAAGCATAGAATAGAAAAGCCACTCTTTCAAGGCCCCCTCCCTTTCTTTTGGACCAGTCGCAAGGGGAAAAGCCGTCTCGTCTACTTGACGCCTCTCCCCGGAAACAGAGGGAAGGTGCCGCAGTTTACTGCGTAATGCAAGAGATGTTTGAAAAAGGCCGGGTTCCTCTCCCGATCCCGACCTTCTGCTCCCCGCCCCCCGGCAAGCCCCGGCTCATCCCCGCGCAAACGGACGTACAAGAGAGCATGTCCGTGCGGGTGTGCGAGAAAAGGCGCTTGTGTGTACGAAGAGCCTTCACTCCGGCTCGGCGGCCTCCTGCGCACGGCAAAACGGAACGGGAGCCGACTGCCCGCCATTCCCCAAAACATGGAACGCCCCCGTCCCGCCCGTCCTCTTCATCAGTCCGGTCGCGTCCTCCTTTCCGGGCGTCTGCAACCCGTCGATACCAAGGAATCGTCATAATGCGGTCATGATTTCGCCATACGCCTTCTCTAGGGTGTCGCTTGTCCGAACAACCAAGAAGGAGATGGATTCATGAATACGGATTGCAGTCGTCGCACGTTTCTTTTGGGGGGATTGGCTACCGGGGCGGTACTTATGGCAGGTTCCGGCCTGCTGAAGCCGGGCAGGGCCGAGGCCGCGCCCGCCGAGGCCGTCATGTTGGAGGAATGTGTCAGCATGACGCCGGAGGAGATGGCGAAACGTTCCGCCTACGTTATGGCCGCGTGGCGCTACCTTCAGGATTCCGCCGCCGAGCTCAAGGACCCGGCCCTGCGCGCCACGGTGGAGGCCATCCTCAAGAATCCCGCCCCGCTGCTGGCGAAGAACGACGAAAAGGCCATCATGACCGAATTGAAGGCGCAGGGGCTTTTGAAGGCCGACGCCAAGGCGCTCTTCCCGGAATGCGCCGATGCCGCCCAAAGCCCGCAGCCCTTCTACACCGCGCCCGGCAGCGGCTGGAACAGCCATCACAGCTATCCCGGCGGGCTGGTGACGCATACGGCCCTCAACGTGGCCTCCTGCAAGGCGCTCTACGACAACTACGTCAAGGTCTACGGCCTTGAACTGGACCGGGACGTGGTGCTGGCCTCGCAGATGCTGCATGACCTGCACAAGCCGTGGGTCTTCCAGTGGCAGAAGGACGGCTCCTGCCGCACCGAACAGACCCTCGCCGCCACCGGCGAACATCACACCCTCAGCGTGGCGGAAAGCCTGCGGCGCGGCCTTTCCCCCGAGCTGTGCGTGGCGCAGGCCTGCGCACACGATCATCCGGGCTCCGAAGCCTCGGAAAAGACCGTGGTCGGCTGGCTGAAGGCCGCCGCCGTCATCAACGGCAAGGACGCCGCCACCATCGGCCTGCTCGAAAAGGACGGCAAGACCCTGCCCATGCCCCGCCGCATCGAAGGTTTCGTCACCCATCTGGCCGACCATGACTGGGTGATCAGCGTGCCAGCCGCCCAGTGGACCGTCAGCGCCCTCCGGCAGGTCGCCGCGCGCGTCTACGGCCTGAAGGAATCCGACCTCAAGGCCCGGCCCTTCAACCAGTTCCGCAATTACGTCCTGTCCCAGAAAACGGCCATGCAGCTCTACGGCGCCTACGCCGCCAAGGGCATGGACGGCCTCACCGCCGAAGTCGCGCAAGTCGTGCGCGCCTAGCCGGGCCGCTCCACTCAAAGAAACGAGGAGTCATTCATGAAAAGAAGCCTTATCCCCGCCCTGCTCGGCGTCATGCTTCTTTCGGGCACGGCGCAGGCGGCCACCAGCATCTATCCCGTGGACACGGCCCGCTTTCTGGGCGGGAGCCGCTTCGACTTCAAGGTGGAGTTCGACGGCGTGGTCGACGAGAAGGACGCCAAGGTGCTCATCAACGGCAAGGACGCCGCGTCCGTGCTCGGGGCGAAACCGGCCTTCATCAAACAGGAAAAGGGAGTGGACGCCTCCGCCCTGCTGCTGCGCGACGCCACCCTGAAACCCGGCACCTACAAGGTGACTGCGGAAAGCCCCTCCGGGAAGGCCACGGCCACATGGGAAATCTACGGTACGCCTGAAAAGCCGACGGCGAAAAACGTCATCCTGCTCATCGCGGACGGCCTGAGCATGGGACACCGCACCAGCGCCCGCCTGCTGTCCAAGGGCGTCACCAACGGCATGTACAACGGCAAGCTGTCCATGGACAGCCTGCCCTACACGGCCATGCTCGGCACGTGCAGCGTGGATTCCATCGCCGCCGACTCCGCCAACACCGCCTCGGCCTACATGACCGGCCACAAGTCGAGCGTCAACGCGCTGGGCGTCTACGCCGACCGCACCCCCGACTCGCTGGACGATCCCAGGCAGGAAACCATCGCGGAACTCCTGCGCCGCTCCACCGGGAAATCCATCGGCGTGGTCACGGACGCCGAAATTGAGGACGCCACCCCCGCTTCCGTGGTCGGCCATACCCGCCGCCGCGCGGACAAGGCCGAAATTGTGGGCATGTTCTACGACGTGCGCCCCGACGTGATCCTCGGCGGCGGCTCGGCCTACTTCCTGCCCCAGAGCGTGCCCGGCTCCAAGCGCAAGGACGACAAGAACTACGTGGAGATGTTCCAGAAGGCCGGCTACGCCCTCGCCACCAGCAATACGGAACTCTCCAGCGTCGTGAAGGAACAGCCCAAGAAGCTCCTCGGCCTCTTCCACACCGGGAATCTCGACGGCGTGCTCGACCGCAAGTTCCTCAAGAAGGGCACCGTCTCCAAGTTCCCGGATCAGCCTGACCTGACGGACTCCATGCGGGCCGCCCTTTCCGTGCTCTCGCAGAACCCCGAAGGCTTCTTCCTCATGCTCGAAGCCGGGCTGGTGGACAAGTACAGCCACCCGCTCGACTGGGAGCGCGCCGTCTACGACACCATCATGTTCGACAAGGTCGTGGCCCTGGCGCAGGACTTCTGCGACAAGAACCCCGACACCCTGCTCATCGTCACCGGCGACCACACCCACTCCATCAGCGTCATCGGCACCGTGGACGACAAGCGTCCGGGCGAGCTCATGCGCGACAAGGTGGGCATCTACGCCGAGGCGGGCTATCCCGACTACAAGGACGAGGACGGCGACGGCTATCCCGACAAGGTGGATGTCTCCAAGCGCCTCGCCGTCTTCATCGGCAACTATCCCGACTACTACGAGACCTACCGCCCCAAGATGGACGGCCCCTTCGTCCCGGCGGTCAAGGATGAAAACGGCAACTACATCGCCAATGCCGCCTACAAGGACGTTCCCGGCGCGCAACTGCGCATCGGCAACCTGCCCCGCACGGAATCCACGGGCGTGCACTCCATCGACGACCTCGTGGTGGGCGCGCGCGGACCGCACGCCGACGCCTTCCGCGGCTTCATGAACAGTACCGAACTCTTCCGCATTGTGGCCGAAGCTCTGGCTCTGGGGAAGAACTAGAAAGAGGGGACGCGGAGGAGGACGCTCGCTGAAAAAAGCGCCCTCCTCCGGCCCCTCGAAATCGTCGACCGAAGGGGAAGCTGACGCGAAGGCGTTCCGGGCGCGAAAGCATTGGACGCGAAAGCATTCTGGAAAAGAAGGGCCTTCTCCGTTTTTCACGGACACGTATCCCTTGGGGCTTTCCGCCCGGTTGCCTCGCCGCCCCTCCGGCGCTTCCCTTCCGGGAGGCCATAAACAACGTCTGCATGGCCGCAGGCGGGGGAAAAGCGGGGAAAGATTTCCCCTTCCGCATCTCTCCGCAGGGAATCGAATGAAATACTTCATCATGCTGCTCGCCTTTCTGACCTGCCTCTGCCCGGCGCGCTTCGCCCGCGCGGACGCCTCCCTCTCGTTCGAGGAACTTTACAGCGGCGGGGGCGTCCTCGGCCTTCAGTTTTCCGACAAGGTGAAGTCCCTCACGGGACAGCGCGTCGTCATCAAAGGCTTCATGGCCCCGCCGCTCAAGGCCGAAGCGTCCTTTTTCGTGCTGACGCGCGAACCCGTGGCCCTCTGCCCCTTCTGCCAGACGGACGCGGACTGGCCCGACAACATCCTCGTCGTCTATTTGTCGTCCAATCAGCAATTCGTGCAGAACAACGCCACCATCGAAGTGGAAGGCGTGCTGGAAACCGGCTCATGGCGTGATGCGGAAACGGGCTTCCTCAGCCAGCTCCGTCTCCGCGACGCGAGCTTCCGCAAGCTCTAGCCTTTTCCGGGCCCGGCCAGCGCGGACACCCTCGGCGCGCCCCCGAATACCGAACCTTCGCAAAGGAATGCCCCATGAGCGGCCTTGAACTTCACGACATCCTGCTGACCTTTCCCGAGGGGACGCGGCGGCGCACCATCCTCGACATCCCTTCCTGCACCGTGGCGTCCGGCGAATGCGTGGCGCTGGCCGGGGCGTCGGGCTCGGGAAAAAGCACGCTGCTGAACCTGATCAGCGGCCTGATCCTGCCGGACAGGGGAACGGTGCGCTGGAACGGCTTCGCCCCGGGCGAGCTCCCGGAACCCCGGCGGGATGTCTGGCGTGGCCGGCACATCGGCTTCGTCTTTCAGGATTTTCAGCTTTTCCCGGAACTGGAAGCCCTTGAGAATGTTCTCCTGCCCGTCACCTTCAACCGCTGGAGCATCCCCGAAGCCCTGCGTCGGCGGGGCCAAGCCCTCCTCAAACGTATGAACGTCGCGCCCTCGCAAAAGGCGCGGCTCCTCTCGCGGGGCGAAAAGCAGCGGGTCGCCATCGCCCGCGCCGTGCTTCAGGAGCCGGAAATCCTCCTCGCCGACGAGCCCACGGCCAGCCTCGACGCGGCCAACGCCGCCGAAGTCACGGACCTGCTCCTCTCCCACGCCCGGACGCTCGGCAGCACGCTCCTGATCGTCAGCCATGACGAGGAAGTATGGACGCGCATGGACCGCGTCCTGTCCCTGCGGCGGGGACGGCTGTATGAGGCGGCGGAAACGGCGTTCCCTCCGTCCGCCGCGTAGGAAAGGGGCTCTCCGCGCCTTCCTCACCCGGAAGGAGACGAGTCGGTAAGGCGTATCCCGTGGGTTCTTGCTCCGCCTCTTCCCCCGTCCAGAAGGCGACGAGGCCCTCGCATCAGAGGCCGCCTTCCGACGGCAGCCTCCCTTTTCCCAAGCCTGCGGCGGGAAGCGCCATGTCGGAGGCCACGCCGCACCCCGGCCCTTCACCGCCAAGAACGGCCTCGGATACGCCCGGATCGCCGCGCTTCCGCAGAAGGCGGGACTGGGGCGAGGCCGGGCCGTCCCCACAACGATTTTCATAAGACTTTCATAAGGAATGCGCGATGAATCCGTTCATGCTGGTAAAAGGCGAATGGCGACGCTCCCTCCGGGGCGTGCTGGCCGTGGCGCTGGTGCTGGGTCTGGCTCTCAGCCTCGGGGTGGGGGTCGGCATGACCGAACGGGCCGTCCGGCAGGGCGCGGCGCGGGCCGGGGACGCCTTCGATCTGCTGGTCGGGGCGCAGGGCAGCAGCGTGGACCTGATGCTCGGCGCGGTCTATCTGCGCCCGCAGCCGCTGGCCTTGGTGCCGGGCTCCCTCGTTTCCGACATCCTGAAGCAAAAAGGCGTGGCGTGGGCCGCGCCGCTGGCCTTCGGGGATCGCTGGGAAAACGCCCCTCTGGTCGGGACCACCGAAAGCATGGTCACGCTCGGCGGCGCCCGCGCGCTGACGGAGGGCGTCCCCTTTGCCGCGCGCGACGAAGCCGTGGTGGGCGCGGGCGTGCCCCTGCGTCTCGGGGAAAGCCTGACGCCGCTGCACGGTCAGGTGGGCTCGGACCGCCATGAACACAGCCGCTACCGCGTCGTGGGCAGGTTGCCGCACACGGGCACGCCGTGGGACAAGGCCATTCTTGTACCCATCGAATCCCTGTGGGCGGCTCACGGCGCGCTCCCCGGCGCAACGGCGGAACACGGGGAGGAAAGCCATGCGCCCGCCGCAGCCCGGTCCCTCGGGGACGTCTTCCGCGATGCCGCGTCCGGCAGTCTGCCCGGCGTCTCCGCCGTGGTGGTCAAGCCGGACAGCGTAGCGGACGCCTACCGTCTGCGTGCCTTCTGGCAGACCGCGTCCGTCAGCGCCGCCGACGGCAAAGCCGTCAACACGCAGGGCGTTTTCACGGGCGAGGTGCTGACCGGGCTTTTCGCCACGCTGGGGGACATGCGCGACATCATGAGCGTCATGGCCTACGCAGCGCAGGCCGTCGCCCTCTGCGCGGTCGTGCTGGTGGCTCTCATGGCCGTGTCCGCGCGCAGGCCTCTGCTCGCCACCCTGCGGGCCCTCGGCGCGCCGCGCCTCTATCTGGTCTGCGCCGTCTGGAGCATGGTGACCTTGAGCATCGCGCTGGGCACGGCAGCGGGACTGCTGCTCGGCTCAGGGCTGGCCGAGGGACTCTCTATCCTGCTGTTCCGGCAAACGGGCATCGTCTTTTCCGTCAGCCTTTCCCTTGCCGAAGTCTCCTTCGCCGCGGCCTCGCTGCTGATCGGCTCGGCCTGTGCGGTCATCCCAGCCTGCATGATCTACCGGAAAACGGGGTCTCGCATCTTGTAAAGGATATTTGCTCATAACTTTCCCGCTACTACTGACGTATCCTTGATGATAGCGCGTATTCCGCAGAATGCTTGCCCGGATTCCGATCCCTTGCGGATGTGCTTGAGCGGCATCGCATCCTGCTCTGCAACGATGAAATATACGTAACAAGGCCAGACAATTTCTTTTTCCCAAAATGCATCTCTTTTATATGATTATGAGGCAAAAAGCGGATTCTACAGAATAGCTTTTTTTGAAAATACTTTTCCCCTTCACGGCAAAGCAAAGAGAGCCTGTCCTTCCCCCATTCCCTCCGGTCCCTCGCCCGCGCCATGCTAGCCACCTCATCCATCGGAAAAAGCGTTTCTTTTCTCCGATGCCCCGTGCCAAGCCGCTTTTTCCGGCGATTTTCCGGGCCACGAGGCCCGGAGCCGGACGAAGCCATCCCTTCCCGGCACGTCCCACCGCACGCCATGAGGCCCGGCTCCTCGGTATTTTTTGAAAAAAAAACGAGGAATTATCATGCGTTGAATCGCAAAAAAAATTCCTTCGGCGGAAAATTCCTGCTATGCAGGGAGCCATCGTCAGGGGCGTTTCCGATTCCTCTGGAAAGGGCATGTCGGCGCGTCCGGCCTCCTTTCCGCCGCCCCTCTCTCCCTTGCTTGAGGAAAAGCCTGCCGGTCAGCCGGTTTTTTTGAACCTGTAAAGCGTCTCGGCGCGAGGGTGGATGTTCCAATGAACCAACAGGGAAACGCGTTGCTTCCGGTCGCGCTGATTCCGGCCTACAAGCCGGAACCCTGCCTGATACAGATCATACGGCAATTGCTGGCCTCCGGGTCTTTCGCGGGGGTTGTGGTGGTGGACGACGGAAGCGGCAAGGCCTTCCAGCCGCTTTTCCGCAAGGCCGAGGAAAACGGGGCCGTGCTCCTGCGCCACTGTACCAATCTTGGAAAAGGCATGGCCCTGCGCACGGGCCTGAACCATATTGCGGACGCGTGGCCCGGCAGCGTGGGCGTGGTCACGCTCGACGCGGACGGCCAGCATCTGGCGGCTGACGTGGTGGAGGCCGCGCGCCTTTTGCGGCTGCACCCGCGTGCGCTCGTCATGGGCTGCCGCACCTTCGGCGGGGAGGGCGTGCCCCTGCGCAGCCGCGTGGGGAACGTGTTCACGCGCTTTGTGACGCGCTTCCTCGGGGGCGTACGGGTGAGCGACACGCAGACGGGCCTGCGCGGGATTCCCATGTCCTTCATCCCGGCCCTGCTGCGCCTGCGCACCACGGGCTACGACTTCGAGCTGGACATGCTCATGCGCAGCAAACAGCACGGGATGCGCATCGTCGAGTTCCCCATCGAAACCGTCTACACGCCCGGCAACAGCACCTCGCACTTTCACCCCTTGCTGGATTCCGCCAAAATCTACTGGGTCTTCCTGCGCTTCAACCTCTCCTCCCTCGCCGCCGCGCTCATGGACTACGCCGTCTTCACCTTCTGCTTCATGGGCGGGTTCGGCATCGAAGGCGCGATGGCCGGAGGCCGCCTCATTTCCGGGGCCTTCAACTTCATCGTCAACCGCCATTTCGTCTTCCGGGCCGATGGCCACGCCCTGCGCCCCATGGCCCTCTACGCGCTGACGGTGGTACTCTTCGCGGCCATTGCCTGCTGGGGCATCGACGTCCTGCATGAGAAGGCCGGGCTCTCGGTACTCATGGCCAAGGTGGTGATGGAAAGCGTGCTCTACGCCTTCAGTTTCGTGGTCCAGCGCGATTTCATCTTCGCCCCGCCGAGCGAACCGGAACCCTTCCCGCTTCAGGAAGCGCCCGTCCTGTCGGAAAACAGGACCCGCTGACGCCTTTTTAAGGCCGCGGGAGGGACTTGCCCTCCTTTCGGCCCGGCTTCCGAACAGCCCGCTTTTGCGGGCTTTTTTCTTGACGTCAACGGCGGGATAGGTCACAGAAACATCATTGTCGCCTCAAGTCATCCGCTTTTCCCTCATCCCGGGACGCCTCATGAAACGCTTTCGCCTTTCCCTGATTCTGATCCTTGCCCTCGTGACGGGATGCTGCGCCGCGGCCTCGGCCGCTCAAGCGGCCCCCCTGAAAAAATGGCGCGCCGTCTACGTGGAAGGCGGCGGCTATACGGACTACCAGCAAATCCTCGCCGCCACCGCGCAGGGGCTGGCGAAGCTCGGCCTCATCGAACACGGCGACGTGCCCATCCCCACCGACGCGGACGACACCCGCCCCATGTGGGACTGGCTGGCCGAACACGCGGGAGGCGAACGCATCGAATTCCTCAAGGACGGCTACTATTCGGCGGGCTGGGACGAAAAACGCCGCGCCGAAAACAAAAAGGCTCTGCTGCGGCGCATCCGCGAGCGGGGCGACGTGGACATGATTTTCGCCTACGGCACGTGGGCCGGTCTGGACATGGCCACGGACGAACATAGCGTGCCTGTCTTTTCCATGTCCGTGACCGACGCCGTGCAGGCGGGCATCGTCAAGTCAGTCGAGGACTCGGGGCTCGATCACGTCCACGCCCAGTTGGAGCCCGCCCGCTACAAGCGGCAGATCACGGTTTTCCACGACATCTTCAAATTCAAAAAACTCGGCGTACCCTACGAGGATACGCCGGAAGGCCGCTCGGACGTAGCCCTCGCCTCCATCGAGGAGGCCGCGCAGGAACTCGGCATCGAACTCGTGCGCTGCACCACCACCCTCAACGTGCAGGCGGACCAGAGCTTCGCCAACCTGCGCCAGTGCCTCGCCACGCTCGCCCGGACCTCGGACGCGATCTACATCACCACCAACTCCGGCGTGCAATGGAACAGGATGAAGGAACTGCTTCAGCCGATCATCGAGGCGGGCGTCCCTTCCTTCTCCCAGAGCGGCATCGAGGAAACCAAACTCGGGGTGCTCATGAGTCTCGCCCAGAGCAGCTTCGGCAGCGAAGGCACCTTCGGGGCCGAATCCGTGGCCAAGGTCATGGCCGGGGCCCGGCCACGGGATGTGGGGCAGGTCTTTGAAAGCCCGCTCGGGCTCGCTATCAACCTGAAAATGGCCATGCTCATCGGCTGGAATCCCCCCTTCGAGATACTCGCCGCCGTAGACGCCATCTATCAAGACATCAAAAATGCTGGCGAATGACATGGACAACCGGGTCTCCCGCCGTTCCCTTCTCGCCGCCGGGCTCGCGGCTCTGCTGGCCGCGCAGGTGCTCTACGGCATCCTCGCCCTTTCCGCCCTCTACAAGACATACCGCGAGTCCCTCCTTTCCGTGCAGGCCCTTTCGTGCGAAAAGATGGGGCAGGACCTCTCACGTCTGGCACGTTTCGGCAAGGAGCCGGACCGCCTCGAACATCTCGGGGAACGCGTCGCCGCCTTCTGCCGGACCACGGGGACCGGACGGCTGCTGGTGCAGAACGCCGAGGGCAAGGCCGTGGCCGCGTGGAATGTGCCCGGCGACGGGCCGCACGTCCCGGCCCGGCGGAAAGGCGTGCGCCATCAGGTGGAGGAATTTTCGCAGGACGGGATCATCTGGCTGTACCACCCCATCCGGGATCGACTGGACAAGGAAGTGGGCGGCGTGCTCCTCGGCGTGGACGAGGCTCAGCTTTCCTCCGGCCTGCGGCGCGCGGCCACGCCGCACCTCTTCGCCTTCCTCGGCTGGACGGCGGCGGCCTGCGGCCTGCTGGCGCTGCTGGTCATGCTCAACGGGAAGCCACCCTTTCCCCGGCTGGGCCGCGCGTGGTGCCTTGTCATCCCGCTCCTCGTCAGCCAGCTCGCCTTCCTTTTCCTGCTGCGCGGGCCCTTCGTCACTTTTCAGGAAACCGTGATCGAACGCACGGCCACGCAACTTGCGCGACACGTCCGGCAGGATATGGAACACGTCGCCGCCCTCGGCCTGCGGCTGGAACAGGTGCCCTCCATCCGGCCTTACCTTGAAGGGCTGCAAAAGGGCTTGCCGTGGGTGCGCGGCCTTTCCATCCGCACGGGGGACGGCCCCCTTTTTGAGGTGGGCGAGGCCGGGACAGGGCCCGGTATGGCCTTGCCCATCCGCGACGCGCGCGGCAAGGATGTTGCCTCCGTCGTCGTGGCCCTGCCCCAAAACGCGGCCACGACCGGTTTTTCCACGCTGTTCTACGACACCCTGACCATTACGGTCATCGCCATGCTGTTCATGCTGGAGCTGCTCGCGCTGTCCGGACCGGGGGAGGCCGCCTCTTCCGCCCCGGCCCGCTCGGGCAGGCTCATGCGGCCCGTGATCTTTCTGTGCATGTTCGCCATCGATCTGCCCGCCTCGTTCATCCCCCTGCGCATGTCGGAAATCAACCCGGAACTTTTCGGCCTGCCGCGCGACGTGGTCATGGGCCTGCCGCTTTCCTTTGAAATGCTGGCCGTGGGCTTGGCGATCCTCCTTGGCGGCTTCTGGAGCCAGAAACGGGGCTGGCGGCCCCTCTTCCTCTGGGGGGCGGGGCTGGTCGCCGCGGGCAACGCCGCCAGCGGCCTTGCCACGGAACCGCTGGCCTATATCCTCGCCCGGGGCGGGGCGGGCTTCGGCTACGGCCTCATCAACCTCGCCGGGCAGGTCTTCATCGTGGCCCACTCCACGCGCGAGAACCGGGCGCAAAATCTGGCCTTCATGGTGGCGGGGCTCTACGCCGGCTTTTTGTGCGGAAGCGCCTTCGGCGGGCTTATCGCGGACCGGCTCGACTACGCCTCGGCCTTCCTCGTTTCCGCAGGGCTCATGGCCTGCATCGGACTCGGCCTGCGCCTCGTCCTGCCGCGCGAGCCGTGGAAACCGGAAAGCGGCGGCGCGGCGCGCCTCCCCCTGCGGGAACTGGCCCGCTTCCTCGGCGACCGATCCATGCTCGGCCTCCTGCTGTGCAACATCTTCCCCTGCGCCTTCGTCACGGTCTGCCTCTTCCAGTTTTTCATCCCGGTTTCCCTGAACGCGGAAGGGGTCAGTCCGGCGGGCATCGGGCGGGTCTTCATGGCCTTCTGCCTGCTCATCATCGTCTTCGGCCCCATGCTGGGGCGGGCCGTGGACCGCAGCGGGCGCAAGCTTCTCTGGCTTGCCGGGGCGGGCTTTCTCGGCGTGGGAGGCATCCTCGCCCTGCTCGCCTTTGACGGGCTGGCCGCCGCCTTCCTTTCCGTGGGCCTGCTCGCGCTGTGCAACGCCGTGGCCTCGAGCGCGCAGGGGGCCTATGCGCTGGAACTGCCCGCTACCGGACGTTTCGGGGCCTCGCGCAGCATGGGGGTCTACAACGTGACGGAGCGCCTCGGCCAGATGCTCGGCCCGGTCACGCTCGGACAGGTCATCGCCCTCTGGGGAGCCGCCTCCGGCCTTGTGGGCATGGCCGTCGTCTTCGCCGTACTGACGCTGCTTTTCCTGCTCTCGGGGCTTGGGGCACGGAAGGGGACCACCGCATGAACGAAGCCCTGCTGAAGCCGCTTTTTGAGGCGGTGCGGGAAGCCTTTCCCGCCCTTCCGGGCTGCCTTGCGGCGTGGGAGGGCCTTACCCTGGGCGAGGCGGCGGCCTTCGACGCCCCGGGCACGGCCTCGCCAGCCGCGATCCGGTGCATGGGACGTCTTGCCGCGCGTTCTCTTGGTGAGGCCACGGGCCGGGCGCTTGAGCGGCGGCCCGCACCCCCGCCGTGCTCTCCGCCAACCTGCACGGCATCGACTGCCTCCCCGAAATGGTGCAGGCCGTGCATTTCTTCGGCCTGCGCGAACTGCTGCGCCCCTGCGGGCCCGAAGAGCGGCGGGTCATCCCCGTCCTGTCCTGCGGCGGCGTGGCACTGCAAAGCGAAGCCTATCCGCGCGGGCTCCTGCTCTTCCGGGGTGAGGGCGCGCCGCTGCGCCTGCCGCTTTTCCCCTCCGTCATGCAGGATACCATTGTCCTCAAGGCTCCGGCGCTGACGGAACAAGACGTGCTCGCCATGCTCCGCCGCTGGGGGCCTTCCCTGTGCGAGGCCGAGCGCCGGGCCGTCGACCGCGTGCTGCGCCACGCGCTCGCGCCGGAAACGCTGGCGCTTTCCCGTTTCGGGGAGCAGGCGACGCGCATCAACGCGCTGTTGGGCGCGGAACGATTCCCGGACATCCCCCGGGTGGATGTGGTCTATCTGGAACTTGAGGAAGCGGCGAAGGAACTGCTGATCGACGATCTGCAAAGGCCCGCATCGGTCCCCTACCGGATGCTTTTCCATCCGGCCCTGCGGCGGTGGATCATCGAGCGGCTGGCGAACGTGCGCGGCTGCTGGAGCGCGGCGGCGGCGGCAGCGGGCGAGCCCCTGCCCCGCACGGGCGGCAACGGCACGATCTTCTTTTGGGACACGGACGAACGGGGACGCCGCCATCCCCTGCGCCTTGTCCGCGACGGGTCCCTGTTGCTGCTGGAAAGGCCGGGCCGCGCCTTTCCGTTCACGCCCGAGGGGCTTACGGACGCCTTGCGCGGGGGGAGCCTCTACCCGGGGGTTTTCGCCCCCGCCATTGGGATTTTCGCCGCCTACGCCACCCTGACGCTGGAGCACGGCCTGCACTGTTACGGCGGGCTCTACCTCGCCCATTACCTGCCCCGGATGATCCGGGCCGTGTCCGAAGCGTTCGAGGCGGCGGGCGAGGCCCTGCCCCACTGGGCGGCCTTTTCCCCGCTGGCGGCCTTCCCCCTCACCGTGCACGCTCGGACCCCGGACGGGCTGATCCCGGCGGGGCTGCTGGAACTGCTGCGGGGAGGCGGCCTGAACCGCGAGGCCCTCGTCACGCTGGCGCGCACGCCCTTTGCGGATTTCCTGCCCGCCACTCTCTGGGCCTGCCGCCGCTATTGCGCCCCGCACCCCCGCGTGGAAGCCCTCCCTCTCCCCCCCGGCCTCGGCTGGAAGGGGATCACCCTTGCGGAAGGTTTCACGCCGCCGCAGGCGTGAAGACTCAGGCTTTACACGACATCCTGCCACCGCCGAACCACGGCGTGGCCTGACTTCGACAGCTTCACGCCACCGGGGACGCGGGATCGCCCGATCCGCCCTGCGGGGAAAGAGGCCGCTCGAAGCAGACCATCGTGATGTCGTCCGACTGGGGCGCTCCGCCCTGATGCCGCCGCACGTCCTCAAGCAGGGCGGCGACGGCGGCGGCGGGGCTTTCACCCCGATGCGCCTCCAAGACCCGCTGGACGCGCTCGTCTCCGAAAAGCTCATCCTCCTCATTGAGGGCCTCCGAAACGCCGTCCGTGTACAGGAGACAAACATCACCCTCCTCCAAAACGACGCGGCGCGGCGCGTAGCGCACATCCGGGAAGACGCCCACGGAGGGGCCGCTGATGTCGTCAAGAATCCGCACGGACCCGTCGAGGCCGACTACCAGAGGAGGGCAATGCCCGCCGTTGGCGTAGTCGAGCGTTCCCGACGCCGGATCGAACAGGCCGATAAAGAGGGTGACGAACATGCAGTCGGGATTGTTCGCCTCCAGCATGGCGTTGATGCGGGACATGGCCTCGTCCGGGCTCAGCCCGTCCTTCATCACGTAGCGGATCAGCGTCATGGTCATGGACATGAACAAGGCCGCCGGAACGCCCTTGCCTGATACGTCGCCGATGACCAGCACCTGCCGCCCGTCGGGAGCGGTGAAGACATCATAGAGATCGCCGCCCACCTCCTTGGCGGGGATGAGCAGGCAGGAGGCGGTGGCGCAAGGCTGCCCGGCGAGGCTGTCCGGGGAAGGCAGGATGCCCATCTGGATGTCCCGGGCGGCGTTCAGCTCGCCCTCCATCCGTTCCTTGGCTGCGGTCGTTTCCATAAGACGGCGCACATTTTCTTCCAGTGCTTTGCCCATCTGAGAAAAGGCGTGGGCCAAAAGCCCTACCTCGTCACGGCGTTCCGTGGGCAGATCGGCCAGAAACGCGAGCGAATCCGCCGAAGCCCCGGAGGACGTCCGCGAAAAATCGGTTTGAGCCAGCCGCCGCGCGCTGTTGGTCAGGACCTTGAGCGGATCAGTCAGGCGCATGGTCATAAGAAGCGTGGCAATGACGCTGAGAAGGACGCTGCCGAGGGCGACCAGCGCCAGCCGGTTGACCAGCGCGGTGGCCGGGGCCTCGATCTCCGAACGGGGCACCACGCCCACGATGTACCAGTCCAGCGCCTTGAAGTACGCCACGCGGTACAGCTCTTCCGGGCCTTTCCCCTCGGGTGCGCCGAGGAATTCCGCAAAGCGCCGCTGCCGCGCCTTGTCCCGCAGCGAGGCAGGCAGGGCGTCAAGCTTCCGGTCCACCGCGCCCTTGTGCGCAAGCAGCGTGCCGTCGCCCTGAAAGAGGGCGATGAAACCGCTGTAGCGAAAATCCAGCGAATGAAATTTTTCCTGAAGATTGCGTACGATCTTGCGTTCCGACTGGCGCGCCTCTTCTGACAGATCGGCCAGCGGGCTGCCCACGGCGATGACAGCGCCGCGCTCCCGCACGGGCAGGAAAAAAACGAGGGCCGGATCGCGCTTCGCCCCCGGCACGCTGCGGGAAGGATCGAAAACCGCAAACGCCCCTTCTTCGGGCAGGCCGTCCCCTTCCAGCATGGAAACGATGCGCTGCCCTTTCAAGTCCCTCATATCCGGGGTTATCTTGCGAAAAAAGGCGTCACCGAGGCGCAAGCCTCCCGCGTATACTTCCATGTGCATTCCAAAAGGCTGCAACAAACCGAGCCAACTTTGCAGGACCGCTTCCTCCTGCGCGGCGCTCTCGCGCCATGTCGCGCGTGCCAGCAACGCCATCTGGCGGAGCTGTTTCTTGCGCCGCAGGGTGGCGCTGACCTCATTGGTCAACAAATCCAGATAGCTGGCCTCGATGTTGTCCTCCACCAGCAAGAGGATGCTGTTGAAGGACTCCCGCTCGAAGGCAAGGCTCGAACGTTGCAACGCCGAATAGGTCAGCCAGATGAGGGGCACTGCGGCAAGGGCGATGGAAAGGACGACCAGCGTAAAGAATTTCGTGCGTAAGGACATGGCGGCGGCCTGTTGACGGTGGCATGGGGAGACGCCCCTTGGCCGGGGCGGGCGGCTTCCGGAGGCATGAAGGCGGACGAGAGAGACCGCCTCGTTTTTTCCGAATTTTTCAGCAATCACGCAGAAGGTCAAATCCTTTTTCAGGAAAGGGATGCCAAGGTATCCGCAGCATGAGCCTCGGGGATGGCGGCGTGGCGGACTGCTTCCACGGGCCAGCGCCCTTTCTGCAAAGAAAGAAAATCGCTGGAAAAAGGGCGAGGCAAAAGGGAAGAGAGAGAGAGAGAGAGAGAGAGAGAGAGAGAGAGAGAGAGAGAGAGAGAGCACTGAGGAGAACCCAGTCGAGCCCTTCCACCTTTATCTTGCCTACCGCGCCTTCGAGCCACGCCTCGCTGCTTGTATCAATTTATCACGATCTGGGCCGATGGGCGTGCCTTTTCCTGTTTTCTACCTTTGCCTTGAGTCATCGCAAGACCGGTTTTTTCCTCCTGCTTCTGCCTTTATTCTTCCGGGAAGACGGCATCATCCTGTGAGTGATGAAAGAAACTTCGTACCATCGAATGATGTTTGTGGCGGAAGGCTTCCTCATCGTCCCTTCCGCGCGAACGAGGGAGAAAGGCACTTTTTTCCTCCTCGGCCCGCACTCGAAAAAATCATGAAATTCTTTCCACCACGAGGGTGGATACCTCAAGGGCGTATAATGCTAACTCATTCATTTTCATTTCTTTTTTTCTTGATGTCAGACTTTCTCCCTTACGGGAAAAGGCAAAAAAATATGCCTATAATCCTATAGGATCATTCATGATAGTGTTTTCTTTACCCGCAGATTATACTTTTTTCTGGCTTTTAGTGATTTTTTGTACTAAAAGAAGGTACTGTTTTTTATCAACCTAAACCTGAGGAGAAGGTTTATGCTGTGCAAGAAAGTTTTCCCTCTCATTCTGGCGGCTCTCTTTTTGTGGACCGCTGCCCCCGCGTCCGCCGCGCCGACCATGACGCTGAAAGTCGCTGCGGGTGACCCCGAAGACTCCGAAATGGGGGTCGTCGGCAACGCCTTTAAAAAGTATATCGAAGAAAAAACCAATGGCGCCGTTGAAGTGCAGTGCTTCTACGGTGGTTCCCTCGGCGACGAAAGCGAATGTTTCCGCAACGTCCAGAAAGGCACCCTGCCTCTGGCCATCGGCGGCATCGCCAACCTCGTGCCTTTTGAAAAGCGCCTCGGCCTGCTCACCCTGCCCTACCTCTTCGCCAACCTTGACGAAGTGGTCACCGGCACCAACGGCGCTCCGGCCGATCTGCTGAACAGCTACGCTACCAAGGCCGGTTTCCGCGTCCTGACGTGGACCTACACCGACTTCCGTTATATCTCCAACTCCAAGCGCCCCATCACCAAGATGGCCGACATTCAGGGCCTGAAGTTCCGCGTTCCCCAGAGCGCGGTGCTCATCGCCTCCTATAAGGCCTTCGGCGGCAGCCCGACCCCCATCTCCTGGGCTGAAACCTTCACCGCCCTCCAGCAGGGCGTTGTTGACGGCCAGTGCTACGGCTACATCGGCTTCCAGGCCATGAAGTTCAACGAAGCCAACCAGAAGTATCTGACCGAAGTGCACTACACCTACCAGCTCCAGCCGCTGGTCATCAGCGAGCGCGTCTACCGCAAGATGACCCCCGAGATGCAGAAGCTGGTGGTCGAAGCCGGTCACTACGCTCAGGAAGCCGTGCTGAAGTTCCAGAAGGAAGAATCCGATGCCGCCAAGAAGGCTCTCATCGCCGGCGGTCTCCAGGTTTCCCAGCTGGAAGACGAAGATATGTGGAAGAAGGCCGCCATGGAAAAGGTGTGGCCTGAAATGGCCGAATTCGTGGGCGGCAAGGAAGCCATCAACGCGTACCTGAAGGCCTGCGGCAAGCCGGCCTGGCAGTAAGCCTTAGATCATCCGGCCGGGCCTTCGGGCCCGGCCCAACCTCACGGAAAGCCGGGGCGACGCTGCCGCAAGCGAGCCGTATCTCGCGCTGTGCGGCAAGAGGGGAAGGGACTTTCGTCCCGATGCCACCCGGCAAACGTGTCGTCTCTTTTCCGGGAACCACTTCGGTTTCCGGAAAATCCGCGTCATGCCGTTCCACTTGGGAGGAGGAATAACCCCCGTGAAAAAAGTACTCTTGGCACTGCTGGACCACTTCGAAAGCTATCTCTGCCAGTTTTTGCTGGTCTTTTTCGTCGTCGTCGTTTTCATGCAGATCATTCTCCGCCAATTGAACATGTCGCTTACCTGGACAGAAGAAATCGCCCGCTTCGCCTTCATCTGGTTCATCCTGTTCGGAGCCTGCTACGCCACCCGCCTGTGCGCCCTCAACCGCGTGACCCTGCAATTTTCCAAGGCGCCCAAATGGGTTGGGGATTTGTTCCTGTTCATCGGTGACATCATCTGGTTCTGCTTTTCCCTCATCATGGCGTGGGAAGGCTACATCGCCGTGCTCGATCTTATCGAGTTCCCCTATGCCACCCCGGCCCTCGACTGGGATTTGGGCTTGGTCTACCTTGTCTTCCCTCTCAGTTTCCTGCTCATGGCCATCCGCATCGTCCAGGTGAACGTCATCAAATTTATCCTGAAGGAAGAAATTCTTGACCCCGATCAGGAAGCCATGAAGGAAAGCCAGAAAGTGCTCATGGTGGAAGAAGAAAAAGGAGGCAAGGCGTAATGGAGGCTCTTTCTCCCGGAAGCATCGGCTTGATGCTGTTTGCGATCTTCTTCGTGCTGCTGCTCATCGGCAGCCCGATCATGGTCGCACTCGGCGTCGCCACCATGACCTGTTTCATCGTGCTCGACATCGATCTCAGCCTGATGATCGAGCGCGCCTTCGCCTCGCTGACGGCCTTCCCGCTCATGGCACTCCCAGCCTTCGTTCTTGCCGGATCACTCATGGAAGCGGCAGGCGTTTCAAGGCGGCTGGTGAACGTGGCCGAAAACATCGTGGGCCCCACTCCGGGCGGCCTGGCCATTTCCACCACGCTGTCCTGCGTCTTCTTCGGCGCCATCTCCGGTTCCGGCCCGGCTACCACCGCTGCGGTAGGCATGCTCATGATCCCGGCCATGACCAAGCGCGGCTATAACGTGGGCTATGCCGCCGCCGCCACCGCCACGGCGGGTGGCATCGGCATCATCATCCCGCCGAGCATCCCGATGGTCATCTACGGCGTCTCCGGCCAGCAGAGCATCTCGAAGATGTTCATGGCGGGCGTCATCCCCGGCATTCTGGTCGCCATCGGCCTGTGCGTCATGCACTTCCTGCTCTGCCGCAACCTCAAGGCGGGCGGCCTCGACTGGTCCATGAAAGCCTTTGTCCACTCCCTGCGGGACGGCTTCTGGTCCATCCTCGCCCCGGTCATCATCCTCGGCGGCATCTACGCGGGCATCTTCACGCCCACGGAAGCCGCGGTCGTCGCCATTTTCTACACCATCATCGTCGGCATCTTCATTCATAAGGAACTGACGTTCAGAAGCTTCATGGCGTCGCTGAAAACCACGTCATGGCTGACCGGCCGCGTGCTCGTCCTCGTTTTTACGGCGACGGCCTTCGGCTATCTGCTTACGTCGTACCGCATCCCGATTGAAATCGCCAACTGGATTCTTTCCTTTACGAACAACGTGCATCTGGTCTGGTTCTTCGTGGTCATCCTGCTGCTCTTCCTCGGGATGTTCATGGAAACCCTTGCCATCATCATGCTGGTCACGCCCGTGCTGCTGCCCATCATGACCGCCTATGGCGTTGACCCCATCCACTTTGGTATTATATTGATCTGCTGCTGCGGCATCGGCTTTTCGACGCCGCCGCTGGGCGAAAACATGTTCATCGCCTCGGGCATCGCCAATATCTCCCTCGAAGAGATATCCCTCAAGGCCCTGCCTCTGGTGGCGAGCAACATCCTCGTCATCATCATTCTGGTTCTCTTCCCGGATATTACGCTCTTCCTGCCCAACCTCATGGGCACGGGGCTGGAGTAGCCGCGGACGGCGGGGCCGGTGCCCCGCCTTTTTTATAACAACCTTTAAATCAAGGACAAAAAGAGACTACTATGAGCCGTAAAACGCTGTTCTCCCTCATGCTGTCCGCCCTTTTCCTGTGGGCCGCCTCGCCCGCTTCCGCCGCTCCGGCCACCAAGCTGACCATCGCGATGGGAGACCCGGAGAGCTCGGAAATGGGCATCGTAGGCAACGCCTTCAAAAAATACGTGGAAGAAAAAACCGACGGCGCCATTGAAGTGCAGTGCATTTACGGCGCGTCCCTCGGTGACGACGAAGGCGAACGCTTCCGCCGTGTGCAGAAAGGCACGCTGGACATGGCCCTCGGGGGCGTGGCCAACCTGGTGCCTCTTGAGAAGAAGCTCGGGCTCCTTACCCTGCCCTACCTCTTCGTCAACCTGAACGACGTCATCGCCGGCACCAACGGCGCACCCGCCGATCTGCTCAACATCTACGCCTCCGAAGCCGGCCTGCGCGTCCTGACGTGGACCTATACGGGCTTCCGCTACATCTCCAACTCCCAGCATCCCATCAAGAACCTCACGGACATGAAGGGATTGAAAATGCGCGTCCCGCAGAGCGCGGTGATGATCGCCACCTACAAGGCCTTCGGCGCCATCCCGTCCCTCATTCCGTGGACCTCCACCTTCCAGGCCCTCCAGAGCGGCGAAGTCGACGGCCAGTGCTACGGCTACATCGGCTTCCGGGCCATGAAGTTCAACGAGGCCAACCAGAAATACCTCACCGAAGTGCACTATACCTATCACCTCCAGCCGCTGGTCATCAGCACCCGCGTCTTTGACAAGTTCTCCCCCGACACCCAGAAGATACTGATCGACGCTGGCAAGCACGCTCAGGAAGAAGTGCTCAAGTTCCAGATCGAGCAGGCGGGCGCGGCCAAGCGCGAGCTCATCGCAAGCGGCCTTCAGGTCTTCCAGCTCTCCGACGAGGACGAGTGGAGAAAGGTCGCCTTTGAAAAGGTGTGGCCCGAAATGGCCGACTTCGTGGGCGGCAAGGATATCATCAATGCCTATCTGAAGGCGTGCGGCAAGTCTCCCTGGGAATAAATCCTCGGAAAACGGTTCACAGTGAAAGGCCCGGGCAAGTCCCGGGCCTTTTCCGTCGCCGCCGCGCCCAGAGAGTGACCGTGTTCGCTCCCCAGCGGACAATGCCTTCCCCCTTACCGCTGTACCTTCCTCGGGCCCGGCGTGCGGCACCTCTTGTACCCGTCTTCTTTCAATCCCGCCCCTCTCCAAGCAAGAGGGCTCGGCCACAAGGGAGAGGAATCAGAGGAATCCCGCTCTCCATCGGAAGCAACGCCGGGCTGCGCAAGACCGCCTCCTTCTGCCCGGGCACGCCATCACTCCACCTTACTCCCCCGCAACGCCCTCAAGCACGCTGCACCTCCGGCAGGAAAAGAACCCTCAGGGCACATTGGCTCCTCTTCCGTCCCCTGCCTGCTCCAACTCCGGCTCTCCTTTCCGCAGTGCAAAGGTCGCCGCGCGGCATGTGGTGCATTCTCCGAAGTCCGCTTCTTTGCTCCCTGCTCTTCTCAGCCATCATGGGTAGAGCCCCCGCCCCGGTGCCCCTCCTTATGGTAAAAAGGCACCTTCTCTTTTCAATACGCAAAAGCCCCATGCCGGTCGCACGACCCAGGCATGAGGCTTCCGCCAATCCTCAGAAGAAGGACGCTTCCGCTACTTATGGAAGAAGACGGGCAGGTCGCGGCTTCCCAGAATCCGTTCTCGCAACTCCCCTTCCGGCAGGTGGATCCAGTCGGGGCGCGTGATGCGGTAGAAGATGAAACCCAGCACGATCCACGCGATCATGATCCAGCGCGGGGCCGGGCCGATCAGGGCCGGGGAACCCGGAGCGAGAAGGAGGACGATGCACAGGATGGATACGAAAGCGCCGACGCCGCAAATAAGGAGGCGTCCGGGGGCATAGGCGGAGGGCGTATTCTTGATCACCTTGTACCCGGCAAGGCAGGTATACAGGTAGGCGATGGCCGTTCCCACGGCGGACATGTCCACAATCCAGCCCACGACGGCGCGGCCGCACCACGGCGTCAACAGCACAATGCCGATGGTAAAGAGGATGGCCTTGTAGGGCGAATGGTAGCGGGGATGGATGTCGGCGAACCATGTGGGCAGGATGCCGCCACGGGCCATACTGAGCAGGAGACGGGTCGTGGCCACGTAAAAACCGTTGATGCCCGTACACACCGCGCCAAGCACGCTCACCGCGAGCACGACCGCGCCGAACTTTCCGTAGGCCATTTCACAGACCACACCCGTAGCCCATGCGGTTTCGCCGCTTTCACGCAGCGCGGCCATCTTGGCGAGCATTTCAGGATAGGGGATGACGATGGCCACGGAGAAAGTGACGAGTGCATAGAGCAGCCCGCCCCAAATGATGGCGGCCAGCATGATGTTCCTTGCCTTCTTGGGGGAGAAGGAAAATTCCTCGGCCGCTTGCGGTACCGTATCGAAGCCGACGAAGAGGAAGGGTGAAATGGCGAGGATCGCCAGAATGGACATGGCAGGCGAACGATGTTCGGCAAAAAGCGGGTTCAGGTTGGCGAGGGACGCGGTATCCACGTTCACGGCGCCGAAGAACAGGAGCAGGATGCCCGCGCTCAGGGCAAAGGCGAGGATGACCTGCAGGACGCCGGCAATGCTGATGCCCCGGTAATTCATGATCCCGAAGAAGAGCGTAGCCGCGCACATCAACAGGACCTCGCCTGTGTACACCTTCCATCCGGCTATGGTGTAGAGTTCACCGAATTCAAAGACGCCGGGAAGCAGGAAGCGCACCAAAAGCCCCAACGCGGATATGTTGATCCCGATGATGACCACATAGCCAAGCACCAAAGCCCAGCCGCAGACAAAAGCACCGGTTGGTCCGAACCCTACATAGGCATAGGCGTATTCACCCCCGGCGACCGGGGTATATTCAATCATATAGCCATAGACAACCGCCACAAAACACAAGAGAAGCGCACCCGCTCCAAAGGCGATGAGCGTTGCCAAGGGGCCCGATTGCGGCAGGAAAGAGTCACCCGGCAAAACGAAACATCCCCATCCGACAATGGAACCCAGAGCCAGAGCCCATACCTGAGCTGGAGTAAGGCTTTTTTCCAGTCTCTGACCATTTGCAGCATTCGACATACGTTCCTCCTTGCATGTTGAATGACAAGTCAATGTAATAAACATGCTCATCAAAGATGAAGCATGTTCTCCAAAGGCAATACTCAAGATGTGTTCCTCTTTTCAAAAGAAAGGAATCCGTCTACAACGTTTCCTTTATCTTTTTTTAAGAGGAACAAGATTGGATATTGATTTTTATGGTGTAGTATGGAGATACCAGTTCGCCTTCATCGTGGCTCCTCTAAAAGTGCCAACAAATAGCGCGAAACTGCCAGATCAAGGGGCAGGAGCGGAAAAGATGGTTGATTCTTTGATCAAACACTTTCGCTTTCCCCTTACGGTTATGTGCTCTGCCAAATTCCAACGAGGCTGTTTCCCTGCCAATTCCTTATGGATAAAGGAAGAGAGAGAGAGAGAGAGAGAGAGAGAGAGAACCCCTTTAAGGAAAGTAGGAAAAAGGGAGGAAAGCCAGAAAAAAAGCCCGCATGGGCTTATCCATGCGGGCTTTGGGGACGGCCTCCTCGGAGGAGAGGAGCGAAATCCTCCAAGACAGCCTTTAACAGGAAAAGGGATGACGAATATCTTTCCAGCTCGGGAGGATACCCTCAAACTATTCGGCGTTACGCCTCCGGAGCGTCCGAATGAGGACTATCGCGCCGAAGCCAAGGAAGAGCAGCAAAAAGTCGTAAGACGGAGACGTCCCCACCGTACAGCCGCTGCTGCTTCCGCCGTCGTCGCCCGCCACGTTGCCGTTGCCGGGAAGCGTACCCGTCGTGGTGACGAGGGTCACGGGGTCAGTGATCACGCCTTCGTCCTTGGCGAGGTCAAAGTCGGGATCATTGTCATGGATGATGAAGAAGGCGGTATACTGGGCATCCGGCGACAGGACGTCATCCGGTCCCAAGGGCACGGTCGGATTGGTGAAGTCGGCGATCCACCACTTCCCGGAGGCCGAAGGCATGGCATCGGCATCCGGCCGGCCGTATTCATAGGCCTTCTTCTGGTTGCCGTTCAGCTTGTACAGCTTGAAGCTGCTGACGGCTTCCCCGTTGCCGAGGAAACTCATCTGGAAAATCGCGCTGCTGTCAGCCGCCACCTTAGCGGTGAACGAATAGGTGCCGAAACGCTTTTCGTTCGCTTCCAGCGGCGCATAACGCTTGTCGGCGGTTTCGTTGTCGATGGCCTGGCTCTCGGTAAGCGTCACATCCGTGTCCAAAGACGGCTGTTCGTAGCTGGCCTGGAACTGGCTGACGAAAACCTCGGAATCGGGAAGAATCCCATGCACGACCTGGTCACCGACGATGGTCGTCGCCACGCGCATCTTGGCGATACGCAGGGGTTCAGCCTTGGCGACCTCCATGATGTCCTCATCCAGAATCACGAAGTCGGCAAGCTTTCCCGGCTCCAGAGAACCGACGAGATGGTCGATCTTGTTCTGGTAAGCGGGGCCGATGGTGACGGCGCGGATAGCCTGCACAGGAGATATCCGCTGGTCGTAGGTCCAGAAGGCCCGGGTTTCCGTATCCGTGATGCGGGCCTTGTACTGCGCCGTGGCATTGAGGTCCTTGCCGGTGCCGTTCACTTCAAGGTTTTCCTGCCCGGCTTCGGCTCTGGCATCCCCGGAGAAGCGGGTTACGCCGGACTGGATACTACGCAGCGGCGAAATGGGCGTCACAAAGGTATCGTTGTGGAACGAGAACGGCAGACCGTAGGCTTCGCTCCATCCTGCGGGGCTCATGTTGAAGGCGCGGCCGGGGCCAAAGAACTTGCTGGTATGCCGATAACCATAGAAATAGGTATGGTTGTCGAAATAGGTGTTGAAGAAGTTCTGGGCCTTCATCAGCTCGGGCAGGTTTCCGCCGGGAAGCTTGCCGCCGAGTGTGGTGTCCACCTCGCCGCCGGCAAAAGCGCCGGTCAGCTCCTCGTACATGTCCCCCGTGCCCTTCAGACCTTCATAGTCGCCCACAAGCCGCTGAATGTGCTGGCGTTCCATGGTCTGCCCGTGGATGGAGGTATGACGGGTATCCTTGACTGTGGGATACAAGGCGACCACGTTTTCGAGCGCGGTCACATAGGCTTCGGCGGAGGCGGAACCGTTGGTATGCGTTTCCGTGCTCTGACCGTACTTATGATAGATGCCGATAGCGTGGTACAGGCCCTCGCTGGTAAAATACCGCGTACCGGCAAGGCCGTTGAAATACCCCGCCTTGTCAAAGCTGTCTTCGGCAGTGTAATCGCCCCAGTCGTAATAACCGGGCTTCTTCATCCATGCCGTATAGCCCTGCGGCGAACCATCGTCGACGATCTTCCATGCACCGAGGAATATCCGCTGCTGGGGAAGCTCGGCCTCGCCCACGGCGGCATAGTCGGGGTCCGTCACTTCATAAGGAAAATGAACAACGGAGCCGTTCCCATCCTTATAATACATCTCGACCTGCATGGAGGTGATGTCCGAGCCCGTTTTGACGGCGTTGGAACCGTCAGCATATATATCCGTGGGAAAATCCGGGTTGACATTGTCGGCCCAGCCCAGAGTGGCGCGGTTCATCCATCCGGCCGAATCCACAGCATCGGTCCCGTGATAACCCATAGGATGATAGAGCAGACGGATGTTCAGATTGCCCTTGAGCAGGCTCTTCTGAAAGACCGGCATATCCGAAATGACCATTGTGGTGCCGCTGTCCCCGGTGGTCACGCCTGCGGCGGCGTAGACCTGATTCGCGCGCAGGACGGCTGACAGGGGATTGGTCTTGAGCTCACCCATAAGCGGAACCAGCGCCATAGCCGAGCTTTCAAGCAGCAAGCCGGTGGGATTGCCGTCGGCATCCTTCACCAGGCCCTCAGTCTGGTTAGCGCCGGTAATGCCGTACTTGGCCAGCGCAGCGCTATTCGCCACGGACATATGGCCGGAAATATGGCGGATCAGGATGGGGTGACGATCGCTGGCCTTGTCAAGATCATGCCGGGTGGGATGCCGTTGTTCCTTTAGCTGCGTGTCGTCGTAGTTGAAACCGATGATGGGCTCACCCGCCGGAACGGTTTCCGCCTTGGCGGCCAGCGCCTGAATGAGATGTTCCATCGTATCGGCGGGGCCGTCGAGCAAGGGGCTGTTCAAGTTGACCTGATAGAGGTCGGAAGTGCCCTGTTGCGGAAAATGGCCGTGCCCGTCGACAAAGCCCGGGAGCAGCGTCTTGCCACGCAGATCGACGATCTTCCCGACCTTTTTGGCGTCAAGATAGCCAACATCGAGCGCTTCGGCTTCCGAACCAACAAAAACGATTTTGCCGTTTAACGTGGCGACCACATCGGCTTTCTTGCCGGTGTCGGCGTTCTTTGCCTCTTCCGCCGTTTCCGTAATCGTGTAGATTTTCCCGTTATGGTACACGGTATCGGCTATTTTTTCCGCCGCCAGCACGCGCAGGCCGCCACAAAGCACCAGCGACAGCGACAACGCGCATACCCCCACTCCATGCCTTATGCGAAACGACATATCCACTCCTCCGTTACAGATAAAACAAGGCTCCTCGTTCTTTTTATTGCAAAGATTGTGCTATATTCTTTTACAAACAATAACGCGTGGATAACCTCTCTTGGTAGAACGACCTGCATTCCATAAGTAAAAAAACGGGAAAAAAAGGAAAAAAACTTCCCTCTTTTCTCGTTTTTTTACGCTTGCGAACAAGCAATAAAGGCCGATGCCGTCCAAGACGGAGAAAAAGCCGAAACATTCCGCGAAATATGGAATAAGGAAATACGGACAGGACCTGCCTCACATCCTTCGAGTGTTGCCTGTCTCGGTTCTTTCAGGGCCTTGTAAGCCTCCCGTCGCAGACTTTCGACGCAATCGTCGCCTGTTCTTCCCCCAATCGCCCATTGCCGATCACCTCGCCGTCACATGGCTCCTGCACTCTGCGCTCAACAAACAGCGAGGAGTCATCCATGATCGACATACGGAATCTCAGCAAAACGTTTCCCGGCGGCAAGGGGCTGGATCAGGTTTCCCTGCACATCCGGCCGGGCGAAATGGTCGCGCTCATAGGGTCTTCCGGTTCCGGCAAGTCCACACTGATGCGCCACATCGCGGGGCTCATGCCCGGCGACGCCACGGGCGGGCGCATCGAGGTCGGCCACCGCGTCATTCAGGATCGGGGCGCAATCAGCCGCGACATCCGCGACATCCGCGCCGACATCGGCATGATCTTCCAGCAATTCAATCTGGTGGATCGCATGTCCGTCCTGCGCAACGTCACCCTCGGCGCGCTGTCCCGCACGTCCTTGTGGCGCAGCATGATCGGCCTCTTCCACGAAGAGGACACCCTGCTCGCCTACAAGGCCCTGTCGCGCGTCGGCATCGTCGAAAAGGCCCGGGAACGCACCTCCAACCTCTCCGGCGGCCAGCAGCAGCGCGCGGCCATCGCCCGGGCGCTGGTGCAGCGGGCCCGCGTCCTGCTTGCCGACGAACCCATCGCCTCCCTCGACCCCGAATCCTCCCGCAACGTGATGGAAACCCTGCGCGACCTGAACCGCAACGACGGCCTCACCGTGGTCGTGACGCTGCATCAGGTCGATTACGCGCTGTCCTTCTGCCCCCGCACCATCGCCCTGAAGCACGGGCGGGTCGTCTTCGACGGCCCGAGCGCGGAGCTGACGCCGTCTTTCCTCAAGCAGCTCTACGGTACGGAATGCGATTCCCTCTTCGCCCGTCCCGAAAGCGATATCCTCCGCAAGCCCGCCTTCGAGCAGGCCCGCGTAGCCTGAAACCTCCAACCAAGGATATGCCATGTTTTCCCGCTTTCTGGTCGCCATTGCCGCCGCCGCAATCGTGCTCGGCGGTTCCATCTGCGCCAACGCCGCAGAAACGTTGAACTTCGGCATCATTTCCACGGAATCCTCCCAAAACCTCAAGCAGTTGTGGGACCCCTTCCTCGCGGACATGGAAAAGGCCACCGGCTTTAAGGTGAAGGCCTTCTTCGCCTCCGACTACGCCGGGATCATCGAAGGCATGCGCTTCAAGAAGGTCGATCTGTGCTGGATCGGCAACAAGGGCGCGATCCAGATCGTGGACCGCGCCGACGGTTCCGTCTTCGCCAAGACCACGGCCTTCGACGGCACGGACGGCTATTACTCCCTGCTCGTGGTGAACAGGGACAGCAAACTCCAGAACGTGGACGACGTCTTGAAGAACGCGGCGAACCTGCGCTTCAGCAACGGCGACCCGAACTCCACCTCCGGCTTCCTCGTGCCCGGCTACTACGTCTTCGCCAAGAACGGCGTGGACCCCAAAAAAATCTTCAAGAACGTGGTCGCCGCCAACCACGAATCCAACGCGCTGGCCGTGGCCAACGGACAGGTGGACGTGGCGACCTGCAACAACGAGGCCATCGGCCGTCTCGAAATCGCCCATCCCGACAAGGCCAGGCAAATCCGCGAAATCTGGCGCTCGCCCCTCATTCCGAGCGATCCGCTGGTGTGGCGCAACAGCCTCTCCGACGACGCCAAGAAAAAGATTTCCGACTTCATCTTCGGCTACGGCGTAAAGGGCGACGTGGCCCACGCCCGGGCCATCCTCGAAAAGCTCCAGTGGGGCACCTTCCAGCCTTCCGACAATACGCAGCTCAAGCCGCTGCGCCAGCTCGAACTTTTCCGCGAGAAGAGCAAGCTGGAGGCCAACGCCGACATGGACGCGGCGGAAAAGGCCGAACGCATCAAGAAGATCGACGCGGCCCTCGCCGAACTCTCCCAATAAGTTCCGCTCCCGGCGCGCCCCTTCCCGCGCCGGGCTTCTCCAAAATCCGGCGGGGCAGCCGTCCCGCCGGCCTTTTCCAAAGGATCGTTATGAGTTCCGAGCTTATCCTGAATCCTCCGCGCAGGCGTTCCGCGGACCTGCTGCGTCTGCTGGGCTGGGCGGTCTTGCTGGCCTTCCTCGTCTGGTCATGGCGGGGAGCGGAAATGCGCCCCCTGACCCTGATTTCCGAATCAGGGAACATCCTGACGCTGATGCGCGACTTTTTCCCGCCGGACTTCACCGACTGGCGGATATACGTCGAGGAGATGGTGGTAACCTTGCAGATCGCGGTGTGGGGCACCCTGCTGGCCGTGATCTGCGCCGTGCCGCTGGGCATCCTGTCCTCGGACAACATCGTGCCGTGGTGGGTGTATCACCCGGTGCGCCGCCTCATGGACGCCGCCCGCGCCATCAACGAAATGGTCTTCGCCATGCTCTTCGTGGTCGCCGTGGGCCTCGGCCCCTTTGCGGGCGTGCTGGCCCTGTGGGTGCACACCACCGGCGTGCTGGCCAAGCTCTTTTCCGAGGCCGTGGAGGCCATCGAGCCGAGCCCGGTCGAGGGCGTGCGCTCCACCGGCGCGTCCTTCCTTGAAGAAGTCGTCTACGGCGTCATCCCGCAAGTCTTTCCGTTGTGGATATCCTATTCCCTCTACCGTTTCGAATCCAACGTCCGCTCGGCCACCGTCGTGGGCATGGTCGGCGCGGGCGGCATCGGCATGGTCCTGTGGGAGCTCATCCGCAGCTTCGCCTTCGAACAGACCTGCGCGGTCATGGCGCTCATCGTGCTGGTCGTGGTCATCTTCGACATGCTTTCCCAACAACTGCGCAAGAGGGTGATGTGATGCCCGCACGGTATGCCGTCTACTACGCGCCCGCTGCGACGGACGCGCTGCACCGCGTCGCGACGCCGCTGCTCGGGCGCGACGCCCTGACCGGGGAAAACGTGCCGCAGCTCGCGCCGCCGGACGTGGACGCGACCTTCTGGAAGGCGCTGACCCGTGTCCCCGCGCACTACGGGCTGCACGCCACGCTCAAGGCACCCTTCGAGCTGCGGCATCCGGGCATGGAGAACCAGCTCCTGCTGGCCGTGGGCGAAGTCGCCTCCCACTTTCTGCCCTTCGACCTGCCGTCCCTGTCGCTGGCGTATCTGGGCAAGGAAGAGAAAGGTTTCTACGCGCTCGTGGCCGGGGAGCGCCGTTCCCTGATTTCCTTTCTGGAACGCGCCTGCGTGATGGACCTTGATGCCTTCCGGGCCCCGCTGCGAACCGAGGACGTGGCCCGCCGCGGCGACCTGACCTTCCGGGAGCGGAGCAATCTGTACATGTGGGGCTATCACCGCGTCCTCGACGAATTCCGCTTCCACGTGACCCTGACCGACGCCATCCCCGACGCGGGGCGGCGCGCCCTGGTGGGCGAGAGCCTGCGCGCGGCTCTGGGCGAGATGCTGGGCGCGCCCCTGCGCATCGACGCCCTGACCCTGTTCCGGCAGGAAAACCGCAACCGTCCCTTCACGGCGGTGGCGCGGTTCCCCTTCGCCAACGTTACTTCTTCACAGGAAACAGCATGAAAGATCAATCGGTTCGACAGGAAAGGATGCGGCTTCTGGCCCTCGCGTCCACAAAACGCCTTGAAACGGGCCTCGCGAGCGTGACCCCGCCCGCCTACGAGGTGGTGCGCGGGCCGGAGACCGGCCTTGTGATGATCCGCGGCCGCGTGGGCAACACCGGCGACGCCTTCAACGTCGGGGAGGCGCTGGTAACGCGCTGCGTCGTGTCGCTGGGCGCTCGCCTCGGCTACGCATGGGTGCTCGGTGAGGACGCGCGACATGCCGAACTCGCGGCCCTCTTCGACGCGCTCTGGCAGACGAAGGACTATGCCGAACGCCTCGACCGGGAACTGCTCCCCGTTCTGGAGGCGGAGCGCGCCGCCCGCGTGCGGGCCGACGCCGCCGCCGTGGAACCCACCCGCGTGGACTTTTTTACGCTCGTCCGGGGGGAAGACTGATGCAGGCTCTCGCTCATCCCGTGTTCGACACGCAACGGATTTTCCGCACCGTGCTGGAAGCCATGTCCCGTCCCGCGCGGCCCCGTCCCTTCCCCGTCTTTCCGAAAAGCCTGCCGGAACCGTTTTCGCCCGTGCTGGCGGGCATCGCCCTGACCCTCTGTGACGGCGAAACCCCGGTCTGGCTGTCCCCCTGCCTGCGGCGCGACAACGTGCTGGCGTGGCTGCGCTTCCAGTGCGGGTGCCCGTTTGTGGAGGAGCCCGAAAAAGCGACCTTCGCACTGGTGTGCTGCCCCTCGGAACTGCCGCCCCTCTCCGCCTTCGCGCAGGGCCTGCCCGCCTATCCCGACCGTTCCGCCACCGTCTGCCTTGCCGGGCTGACCTTCGGGCAGGGCCTTTCCCTGCGGGCGTCGGGCCCCGGCATCCCGGACGAAGCCGCCTTCGCCTGCACGCTGCCCGGCGGCTTTGCCGAACAGTGGCGCGCCAACACGACGGCCTTCCCGCTCGGCGTGGACATGCTGCTGTGCTCCGCCGACAGCGTAGCCGGACTGCCGCGCACCACGCGCCTCGACGTTTCCAATCAGGAGAATGCCTCATGTATGTAGCGGTCAAAGGTGGGGAAAAGGCCATTTCCGCCGCCCACGAACGTCTCGGACGGGAACGCCGCGGCGATCCGTCCATTCCCGAGTTGCGCCTCGATCAGCTTGTCGGACAGTTGCGGCTTGCCGTGGACCGGGTCATGGCCGAAGGCTCGCTCTACGACCGGGAACTCGCCGCGCTGGCGATCAAGCAGGCGCAGGGCGATTTGCCGGAAGCCGTCTTTCTTGTCCGTGCCTACCGGACGACCCTGCCGCGTTTCGGGGCCTCGGACCCGGTAGATACCTCGGCCATGCGGGTCTTGCGGCGCATTTCCGCCACATGGAAGGACCTGCCCGGCGGCCAGCTCCTCGGGGCCACCTTCGACTATACCCATCGCCTGCTGGATCGCGTCCTTGCCGAAACCAGAGCAGGGAGCGACCTAGCCGCTGATGCGCCGGCCCCTGCCCCGCAAGCGGCTTCCGAGGATACGCCCGTGGGCCCCCTGCCCCGCGCGCTGGACGCGCTGGTCGCGGAAGGGCTGCTCGAACGGCCCGAAGCGGACCCGGACGCGAAGTGCCGTGACATCACCCGCCACCCGCTGGAACTGCCCGCCGACACCCCGGCGGATCGCGGCGTGCGTCTGCAGGCGCTGGCCCGCGCCGACGAGGGCTTCCTCCTCGGCATGGCCTATTCCACGCAGCGCGGTTTCGGGGCCGTGCACCCCTTCACCGGAGAACTGCGCCGCGGCCTGGTCGAGCTTTCCTTCCACTCCGAGGAACTCGGCTTCAGCGTGGTCATCGGAGAAGTGGAACTGACCGAATGCGAGACGGTGAGCAGCTATACCGGCACGGCCCGCCCGCCGTGCTTCACGCGGGGATACGGGCTGGTCTTCGGCAACAACGAGCGCAAGGCCCTCTCCATGGCCATCACCGACCGCGCCCTGCGCGCCCGGGAACTGGACGAACCGCTGGTCGGCCCGGCGCAAAACCCGGAATTCGTGCTGCTCCACGGCGACAACGTGGACGCCTCCGGCTTCGTGCAGCACATCAAGCTGCCGCACTACGTAGATTTTCAGGCCGACCTCTCTCTCATTCGCGGCTTGCGGGCCAAGCGGCGGAACAAGGACAACGACCATGCCACAGACTGACGCGTGCACCCCCCTCAAGGGCTATGCCTTCGCCTACCTTGACGAAACGACCAAGCGGATGATCCGGCGCGGCCTGCTCAAGGCCGTGGCGATCCCCGGCTATCAGGTGCCCTTCGCCAGCCGCGAAATGCCCATGCCCTGCGGCTGGGGCACGGGCGGGATTCAGGTAACTGCCAGCATCATCGGCCCGGACGACGTGCTCAAGGTCATCGATCAGGGCTCGGATGACACCACCAACGCCGTGTCCATCCGGGACTTTTTCCGCAAGACCACCGGCGTCGCCACCACAACCCGCACGGACGAGGCCAGCATCATCCAGACCCGCCACCGCATCCCCGAGCAGCCCCTGACCGAGGCGCAGATCATGGTCTATCAGGTGCCGCTCCCCGAACCTCTGCGCTGGCTGGAGCCGAGCGAACGGGAAACCCGCACCCTCCACGCGCTGGAGGAATACGGCATCATGAACGTGAAGCTCTACGAGGACATCGTGCGCCACGGCGCCATCGCCACGGGTTTCGACTATCCCGTGCGCGTGGCCGGGCGCTACATCATGAGCCCGTCGCCCATCCCCCGTTTCGACAACCCCAAGATGCACCGCTGCCCGGCCCTGCAGCTTTTCGGGGCCGGACGGGAAAAGCGGCTGTACGCCATCCCGCCCTACACGGACGTGGAGAGCCTCGACTTCGAGGACTATCCCTTCACCGTGCAGTCGTGGGACGAAGCCTGCGCCATCTGCGGGTCCACCGACACCTATCTGGACGAAGTCATTCTCGACGACAAGGGGAACCGCCTGTTCGTGTGTTCCGATACCGACTGCTGCGCCCGGCGCGCCGCCGAACGCCAGGGGGAAACGCAATGAAAGACTGGAACGCCGCCCCCATCCTGTCGGCGCGCGGCCTGACCCGCCTCTATGGGGAGCACGTCGGCTGCCGCGACGTGTCCTTCGACCTCTGGCCCGGCGAAGTGCTCGGCATCGTCGGGGAATCCGGCTCGGGCAAGAGCACGCTTCTGAACATGATTTCGGGCCGCATGGAAGCGACCTCCGGCACAGTTCTCTACCACGACGCCGCCGGGCGGGAACGCGACATCCACAGCCTCGGCGAAGGCGAAAAGCGCCGCCTGCTGCGCTCGGAACTCGGCTTCGTGCACCAGCGGCCCTCGGACGGCCTGCGGATGCAGGTCAGCGCCGGGGCGAACATCGGCGAGCGGCTCATGGCGGAAGGCGCGCGGCACTACGGCGCGCTGCGCGAAACGGCGCTGCAATGGCTGGAGCGCGTGGAAATCGACACCGGGCGTATCGACGACCGGCCCGCCCTGTACTCCGGGGGGATGCAACAGCGCCTGCAGATCGCCCGCAACCTCGTCACGTCCCCGCGTCTGGTGTTCATGGACGAGCCCACCGGCGGCCTCGACGTGTCCGTACAGGCCCGCCTGCTCGACCTGCTGCGCCACCTCGTGCTGGACATGGACCTCGCGGTCGTGCTGGTCACGCACGATCTCGCCGTGGCCCGGCTGCTCTCGCACCGGCTCATGGTCATGTACCACGGGGAGGTGGTCGAAAGCGGCCTGACCGATCAGGTGCTCGACGACCCCCACCACGCCTACACCCAACTGCTCGTTTCCTCCATCCTGCAAGGCTGAGCCATGAACAAACCCGTCATCGAAGTCCGAAATCTGAGCAAAACCTTCGTACTGCACCAACAGGGCGGCGTGCGCATCGAGGCGCTTTCCGGCATCGGCTTTTCCGTGGACCGCGGCGAGTGCGTCGCCCTGCACGGGCCGTCCGGGGCCGGCAAGTCCACGCTCCTGCGTACCCTCTACGGCAACTACCTGCCCACGGGCGGTTCCGTGATCGTCCGCTGCGGCGGGGAGGAAACGGACATCACCGCCGCCGATCCCCGCACGGTCATCCGGCTGCGGCAAAGCTGCATCAGCTACGTCAGCCAGTTCCTCCGGGTCATCCCCCGCGTGAGCGCCCTTGATCTGGTCACCGATCCCCTCATCGAAGCGGGCGAGGGAGAGGAGGCGGCCCGCTCCCGCGCCGAGGAGCTGCTCGCCCGGCTGAACCTGCCCGAACGCCTGTGGCACATCGCCCCCGCCACCTTTTCCGGGGGCGAGCAGCAACGTGTGAACATCGCGCGCGGCTTCATCCGTCCCTCACCGATCCTCCTGCTCGACGAGCCCACCGCCTCGCTGGACGGCGCGAACCGGCAGGTGGTCATCGATCTGATCCGTGAGGCGCGAGAGGCCGGAGCCGCCATTGTGGGCATCTTCCATGACGACGTGGCCCGTGAAGCCGTGGCCGACCGCACCATCCCCGTGCAACGCCCGTAACGATTTTCCCAAAGGAATGACGATATGAACGAAACCGTATTCACCAACGCCCGGCTGATCACGCCCGACGCGGTCGTGGAAGGGAGCCTTCTTGTCCGCGACGGCAACATCGCCTCCCTCGACGAAGGCGCGAGCGCAGCCGCCGAACGCATCGATCTGGAAGGCGACTACCTGCTCCCCGGCCTTGTGGAGCTGCACACCGACAACCTCGAAAAACATTTCATCCCCCGCCCCAAGGTGGTCTGGCCGCAGGGCGTGCCCGCGTTCTTCGCGCACGACGCGCAGATCGTGGCCTCCGGGATCACCACCGTGTTCGACGCCCTCTCCGTGGGCGAATACCACGACAAGGGCCGCATCGCCATGCTCGGCAAGGCGGTGAACGCGCTGAACGCGTGCCGGGACAGCGGCCAGCTCCGCGCCGAACACCTGCTGCACCTGCGCTGTGAAGTGGCGGACCCGCGGATGCAGGAACTCTTCTTTCCCCTGTCCGACACGCCCGCACTCCGGCTGGTCTCGCTCATGGATCACACGCCGGGACAGCGGCAGTGGCGGGACACCTCCTCCTACCGGACGTACTACAGCAACCTGACCACGTGGACGGACGAGGAATTCGAAAAGATCGTCGCCCGGTTGCAGGAAACCCGCGACGACTGCGCCGAGGACAACGCCGCCTCGGTCATGGCCTTCTGCCGCGAGCGCGGCCTGCCGATGGCGAGCCACGACGACACGCTGGTGGAGCACGTTGAGGAAGCGCTGGACAACGGCATCGCCATCAGCGAATTCCCCACGACCATCGAGGCCGCGCGGCACGCCGCCGAAAACGGCATGCTCGTGCTCATGGGCGCGCCCAACGTGGTACGCGGCGGCTCGCACTCCGGCAACGTGTCCGCGCTGGAAGTGGCGCAGGCCGGGTATCTGGGGAGCCTGTCCTCGGACTATGTGCCCATCAGCCTGCTGGAAGCGGCTTTCGCCCTGAGCGAGGCCGGGTACATGCCCCTGCACGCCGCCGTGGGCCTCGTGACCGCCAATCCCGCCGAAGCCGTGGGGCTTGACGATCGCGGCAGCCTCGAAACGGGCCGCCGCGCCGACCTCGTGCGCGTCCGCATGGTCGAGGGCCAGCCCGTGGTGCGCAACGTGTGGCGGGACGGCGTGGAGGTCTTCTGATGCGGCGGGGACGGCTCGTCTACGTCATGGGGGCTTCCGGTTCGGGCAAGGACAGCCTCTTGCAGGCCCTGCGCCCCCGGCTGCGGGGATGCCCGGCGGTGTTCGCCCGTCGTTACATCACCCGGCCCGCCGCCTCGCGGGGGGAACGGCATATCGCCGTTTCTCCCGAACGCTTCGCGGCCATGCGCGCCGCCGGGCACTTTGTCATGGACTGGCAGAGCCACGGCCTTTGCTACGGCATCGGCAAGGGCATCGAGGCGACGCTGGAACACGGGCACGTAGTACTCATGAACGGCTCGCGCGAATACCTGTCCGAAGCGCTGCGGCGCTATCCCGCGCTCATGCCGGTTCTGGTGGAGGTGGACCCCGCCGTGCTCCGCTCGCGCCTGCTCGCGCGGGGTCGGGAGAGCGGCGCGGACATAGAGGAACGCATCGCCCGCGCGTCCTTGTCCGCCGACTACCCGGAAAGCCTGTGCCGCGTGGACAACTCCGGGCCGCTGGAAGCGTCGGTAGAATGTTTTTACGAACTGATCCGGAAGTGGATGTAGCCCCTCCGACACGCGAAAGACATCCCCCGCAGGGCTTCTCCGCAGCGCCTTGCGAGAAACACAGGATTCAATGGCATGGGCAACGCCGTGGCCGCCGTCACCCAAGGCAACAGACTATAAACCAATGAAGGATTGAGGCAGGTATTCCGCCGTTAACGTGGCGCTGGTAGACTTGGCGGCGTCATGGGACCGCCCCTCACGCCCATACAAAAAACGGCAAACGCACCCGCAAGCCGATCTTCCAAACACGGACGAACGCCGGAGAGCCGTCGCTTTGCTGCGCGATATTCTCCGACAGAGCGGCAGATGTCTGTCGCTTTTTCGCGCTCCAGGCTGAAAAAACGGGACGAGAGAGAGAGAGAGAGAGAGAGAGAGAGAGAGAGAGAGAGTAAAAATGGGTTACGAATCTGCTTTCGTAACCCATTGATATAATGGTGGACCCACTAGGACTTGAACCTAGGACAAACCGGTTATGAGCCGGTGGCTCTACCAACTGAGCTATAGGTCCGTGTGCGCTATTCCGTGAGGACGCCCTCTTCGGGAGCATCCATCTGCATGGCCCCGACGGGGCAAATCCGTATGCAACGCGCGCATACTGTACACTTTTCCTTATCAAATGCAAGGAGGCGCGTGGCCACGTCCACGGTGAGCGCCCCGGTCGGGCACAAGGCCGTGCACATGCCGCACTGCATACAGGCATTCTCATCGTGCCAGATGCGCTGCGCCACGGGCGAAACCCGGACGCCCTTTTCCCGCAGGTAGGCGATGCCCTTGTCGCAGGCTTCGCGGGAACCGGAGAGTTCCAGAGTCAGAAAACCTTCCTGCCGAGGCGTGATCTGGGCGGTGCTGATGTTGAAGTCCAGATCGAAGAGCCGGGTCAGGTTACAGACCAGCGGCGAGCCGGACACTGACGGAGGAAACGTCAAATGCACATTGGAGTGGTAGGGGCGGTTTTCCTGACTCATGGGGCGTCCTACATCTTGTTGTCTTTCATGAGCTGCGTGGCCCGCTTCGCCTCAGCCGACTTGGGGAACTTCTTGATCAGTTCCTGCAACCGGACCTTGGCCGCATCCTTCTTTCCGGCCTTGATGAAGCACATGCCCTGCTTCAGATAGGCGGAAGGAGCCTTGCCGCTTGAGCCGTATTTGGAAATGACCTGCTCATAATCAAGCGCGGCGGCGGGGTAGTTGCCGAGCTGGTAATTGCATTCACCGCGCCAGAACCACGCGTTGGAAATCAGCTTGTGCTTGGGGTAGGTATCGGTGAAGTCCGTAAAGGATTTCAGCGACTGCTTGTAGTTGCGGGCATTGAAGGACTGCACGCCGTTGTCGTACAGCGCCTTGGCGATGTCGGCCTGCGCCTGCGGTGCGGCGGGCTGAGCGGCGGGAGCGGGAGCCGTCTGCGGCGTCTGCACTGTGGACGCGCCGGGCTCGCCCATGCCGGATGGCGCCGTACCCGACGAGGCCGCACCGGGCTGCTCAAAGCCGGGCTGCGCCTCCCCGGGCATCCCGGGAGCGGAAGGGCTGGCCGTAGGCAGTTCCATGCCGAACTGGGTGGCGATGGCCTGCAACGCGGCCTCGTGATTGTTCACGCGCTGCGCCAGCCCCGGAAGGCCGCCAGCGGCAGCCGTGGCGTTGTTGAAATCGTCGATCTGCCCCTTCACGGCGCTCATTTCCTGACGCAGAGACTGCACCTGCGCCCACGTGTCCGCCTGCGCGGGCTGCACGCCGGAAAGCTGGCTGCTCAAAAGGCGAATCTGCTGCTCCTGCTGGTTCAAACGCACCTGCATGGCGTCCATCTGGCTGCTGACGCAACCGCTCAGGGCCAGAGTCCCCACAAGCAAAGGAACGAAACGATACGGCTTTTTCATGATAGTACCCTAATAGAGGATTTCCTGCAAAGATACGCCCTTTGCGGCGGGAACTCAAGTCAGTGAGCCCGCCGCCAGCCGAAGAGCAGGTAGGCCAGCCCGCCGAGGAGCGGGATAAAGACGCAGGCCATGATCCATACTATCCGTTCAAGCGGCGTCCCGAACGTATGATTGAAGGCGTGCCAGATGCCCCACAAATTGAGCAGCGCGGGCACGAAAAGCAGGGCAAGCTGCCACCATTCCAGCGAAAACAGACTCACGGCGTCCTCCCCGCCCCTTTCGGGGCCAGCCACAGGCTGAGGCAGACGAGCACTGCCCCGCAACAAATGGCGATGTCCGCCACGTTGAAGGCGGGCCAATGCCACTGGCCGACGTAGAAATCCAGAAAGTCCACTACGGCCCTGAAGCGGATGCGATCCACAAGGTTGCCTACCGCACCGCCGAGCACGAGCCCAAGGCCCCAGAACAGGAAGCGATCCCCCTTGCGCGCCGAGCGTGCCAGCAGGAAGATCACCCCCGCCGATACCACGGTGGCGGCGAAAAAGAGCCAGAACTGCCACTCGATGTCGGAACGGTTCAGGAAGCCGAAAGCCGCACCCCGATTGCGGATGTTCACCAGATCAAAGAAGCCGGGGATGACCGTCACCGCCCCGTAATAGGGCAGTGAGGCCATCACCCAGAGCTTGGTGAGCTGATCCAGAAGGAGCACCACGAGGCCGACGCCGAGCAGCGTCCGATACCGATTATCCTTGTCCGCTCCGGCCACTACGCAAGTTCCTTCATGACCGCGGCACAGCGGGGGCACAGCGTCGGATGTTCGGGATCGGAGCCGAGCTCATCACTGTAAATCCAGCAACGTTCGCACTTTTCCCCGGCGGCCTTGGTCACGCTGACGGCCAGCTTGCCACCGTCGGGGAGATCAAGCGACGCGAGATCAGCCGGGGCCTCAGCCAGAGGAGCCAGATGCAATTGCGAAACGATGCACACCGCGCGCAGGTCCGTGCCGATGTTTTCGAGCACGTCCAGCAGGTCCGGCGAAGCGTAGAGGGTCACGGCGGTGTCGAGCGCGTGCCCTACTGTGCCCGCCTTGCGCAGCGGCTCGATGGCGCGGGTCACTTCGGTGCGCGCGGCCAGCACGCTTTCCCAGCGTTTGCGGGCGTCGTCGGCCAAAAGGAAGGCGTCCGCCTCCATGACCGGGAAGGCGAAGACGGTGGGCGCATCCGGGCGCAGAGCGTCGGGGATGTGCCGGAAGACCTCCTCGGCGGTGAAGCTCAGGACCGGGGCCATGTCCTGCGTGAGCATGAGCAGGATGTAATACAGCGCGGTCTGAGCCGAACGCCGCTCCCGGCTCCCGGGCGCAGAGGAATAGAGGCGATCCTTCAGGATATCCAGATAAAAGGCCGACAGGTCCGTGGAGCACAGGTTGTGCAGCGTATGGAAAACCTTGTGGAATTCGTAATCGCGGTAGGCCCCCTGCACGCGCAGGTGGGCGCGCGCCGCCACGTCGAGCGCGTAACGGTCCAGCGGGTCCATGTCCTTCACGTCCACCAGATCGGCCTTCGCCACGTCGCTCAGGTTGCCGAGCAGGTAGCGGCAGGTGTTGCGGATGCGGCGGTAGGCGTCCACGAGGCGGCTGACGATTTCCTGCGAGATGCGTACGTCTTCGCGGTAGTCCACGGAAGCCGCCCACATGCGGATGATTTCCGCGCCGTGCTTGTTGATGATCTCCTCAAGCTCGATGCCGTTCCCAAGGGATTTGGACATCTTGCGACCCTCGCCGTCGACCACGTAGCCGTGCGTGAGCACCGCCTTGTAGGGCGGCACCCCGCGCGTGCCCACGGAGGCGAGCAGCGAGGAATGGAACCAGCCGCGGTGCTGGTCCGAGCCTTCGAGGTAGAGATCGGCGGGGAAGCCAAGCTCGGGGCGCTTTTCCAGCACCGCCGCGAAGCTGGTCCCGGAATCGAACCACACGTCGAGGATGTCCGTCTCGCGCTTCCAGTGCTGACCGCCGCACTTGGGGCAGCGCAGGCCCTCGGGGACGATCTCCTTCATGTCGGCTTCATACCAGTAGTCGCAGCCGGTGGGGTGCTTGGCGAAACGGGCGGCGATGTCGCGCATCCACTGGGGATCGTTCCACGCCTCGCCGCAATCCTCGCAGAGCAGGGCCAGAATCGGCACGCCCCACAGACGCTGGCGCGAAATGCACCAGTCCGGGCGCTGCTCGATCATGTTGTAGATGCGCTCCTCGCCCCAGCTCGGAATCCATTCCACGTCGTTGCGGATGGCGTCGAGGGCCTTGCGGCGCAGGCCGTTGGCCTCCATGCTCACAAACCACTGCGTGGTGGCCCGGAAAATGACCGGCTTCTTGCAGCGCCAGCAGTGCGGGTAGGAGTGCACGATGTCGGCGCGGCCCATGAGGTTGCCCACTTCCTGCACCTTCTCGATGACCGCGGGGTTGGCCTGCTGCACCTGCAAGCCGGCGAAGAATTCCACGCTGTCCAGATATTCGCCGCGGTCGTTGAGCGGGGAATAGATGTCGATGCCGTACTGGAGGCAGACTTCGTAGTCCTCGCGGCCATGCCCGGGCGCGGTGTGGACGCAGCCCGTGCCCGCGTCCAGCGTGACGTGACCGCCCAAGATGACGGTGGACTCGCGGTCATAGAAAGGATGGCGGGCCTTCAGGAGGTTCAGGCTCTCCCCGGCGGCGGTGCCCACGGCCTTTACGTCCTCAAGGTTCCAGCCGCAGGCCCTGGCGACGCTTTCAATGAGTTCGGTGGCAAGGACGTACTGGCTGCCTTCGTATTCGACCAGCGAATATTCAAATTCGGGATGCACGGCCACGGCCATGTTACTGGGCAGGGTCCACGGCGTGGTCGTCCAGATGATCACATAGGCGCGGGAGGGATCGGCGGTCGGGAAAACGTCCTTCAGCTTTTCGTCGTTCAAGGGGAAGCGCACGTAGATGGAAGGCGACTTGTGATCGGCGTATTCCACTTCCGCCTCGGCCAGCGCTGTCTGGCAGGAACAGCACCAGTAGATGGGCTTCTTGCTGCGGACGACGTTGCCCTTTTCCACAAAGTTGGCCAGCTCGGTGGCGGTGGCGGACTCGTATTCGGGATTCATCGTCTTATAGGGATGCTCCCAGTCACCGAAGGCACCGAGGCGCTTGAATTCCTTGCGCTGGATGTCGACGAACTTGTCCGCGTACTGGCGGCAGCGGCGGCGTACCGCGTAGGAAGGCAAATCCTTTTTCTTGTCCCCCAGCTCGTGCTCTACCTTGAGCTCGATGGGCAGGCCGTGGCAGTCCCAGCCGGGCACGTAGACGGAACGCTCGCCCTGCATGTTGCGGGACTTGATGATGATGTCCTTCAAAATCTTGTTCAGGGCATGGCCAAGGTGCAGATGGCCGTTGGCGTAGGGCGGGCCGTCGTGCAGGCGGAAGGTACCCCGGCTTCCCGAGGCGTCCAGCATGGTGGCGTACGTATTGTTTTCTTCCCACCAGCGCAGCATTTCCGGCTCGCGCTGGGTGAGATTGGCTTTCATGGGAAAGGAGGTCGCAGGGAGATTCAGGGTTTTCTTATAGTCGCTCATGAACAGGCTCCTTCTATATCCACACCAGAGTGTAATCGAAAACTTTTGCTTCAAGCCCGCGCGCTTGTCAAGGCGCAACGGACCCGGCGCGCCCCACGATTCGTAAAGCGTTATAGTCTTTTTTATGTCACGATTGCCGAAAAGCGTGCGAGATGCTAGCGTGCCGCAAAATCATGCGGAGACCTTTATCATGAAAACGATGACCCGCCTCCTCTTTCTGTCTCTCGCCCTCCTCCTCGGGGGCTGCCTGCGTCAGGAGTTCGCGACTACCGTTCTCTCCGAAACCCAGCCCGAGTACGGCAGCCCGCAAAGCCTCATCTACGCCATTGAGCCCCTTGAAAAACGGCAGAAACGGAACCCGCGCTTCCCGGCCCTGCAAAGCCGGGTGGAAAAGGCCCTGCGCGAACGGGGCCTGCGGACCTCAAGGGACGTGTCGCGGGTCACAGGAATCATCTTCGTGGACGTCAAAACGAAGCTGCGGACGGAAGAGCATACCTATGAGGAACCGATATACGAATACGGCAGCGAAATCACGGGCGCGCACGGTTCCTACAATCCCAAGACCGGACGCTATAAGGTCCGCTACGAACGGACCCCGACCTATGAAAAGAAAGGCTACCGGAAAAGAAGCTGGACGAGCTACAACTACGAAACGACCCTCTTCCTTCAGGCGTGGGATTTGAGGACGAGCAAAAGCCCGTGGACCACCATGCTGTGGTGCTCCACACCGGTGGATGACGAGGAGAAGGTGGTCGAGGCCATGCTGGAAGGCGGCAAGGACTATATCGCCACCGATACCTATCCCACGGTCCATCTGACCATCGAGGAGGACTCCGACGGCGGGTATACGGCGAGCGTGGACGAGTGAGGCACGGCCCACGCCCCTCGCCAGTCCCCCAGCCCTCCCTTTGAAACCAACGGCACACGGCCCCGGAAGGCCCCGGAAACAGTCGGCACCTGAGCCCATCAGCATACAACACAAAAAGCCCCTAGCGGTTTGCTCCCCTGCCAGACAGCAGGCGCCCCGCCGGGGGCTTTTATCCCGGGCATACAAAAACTCTTCCCCCCTTTCCAGCGCACAACGGAACTCCCTGCGCGCCGCCTCCCCACCAGTCGAAAGTCTTGGGAGAGGGAGGGGGGT